>Ga0190313_1000017_pt1 | contig 135586 bp, 168 predicted proteins | sample 4870071011_MG_FD_169989 | JGI IMG/M metagenome (GOLD analysis project Ga0190313, IMG submission 169989) | Hydrothermal vent sediment bacterial communities from Southern Trench, Guaymas Basin, Mexico - 4870-07-10-11_MG | ecosystem: Environmental > Aquatic > Marine > Hydrothermal vents >...
TTAAAAAAAGAAATTAATAGTGAATTATCTGCTCGCGGGAGGTTATTGGCTAACGCTGATTTCATTGAATTGTATATGTTATCTGAAATTCTGTAACGGCGAGAATTTTTCAATAGATTTAAATAATGTGAGGATTTAATGAAACGTAATGAGCAAAATATTTCAACATTTTATTGAAGAATTCAAAACAGAATACAAACATCATCCGAGATTAATTATTTTTGTAATCATAATCTTGTTTTATTTTTTGATTCTAATCCAATCTTATTTTGCATTACCAAGAGCGTTTACGTCTGTGTTTTTAGATACTTGGGAAATGTTACTTTTCATAATTCCTCTAAGTCTTATTATTTTAAGATTTAAAGTTAAAAATTTGTTAGCGTTTGGAATAATTTATTTTATACTTGGTTTAAGTGTTGCATTTCTTAAATTTCCAGATTTTATCAAGCTTGAATATGCAACAATTTCATTTTTAGTCGCAATTTGGTTTATTGGTGATTGGTTTAACTACAGAAAATTCAAAAAATCTTTACTATCTGAATTACTTAAAGGAAATTATTATCTTGCAATTGGTTTATTATTATCAACAGTTGTATTAGGTTCAATTGTTGAATTTTTGAATGCTCCTGTAAACTTTGGTGGTATAAATTGCCTTTTCCATCAATTGAGGTTTTTGGTATTCCTATAGTGTTAGCAGCAATTGGTTGGTTTCCTTGGATATTTGCAATGTTCGTATTCTTTTATCCATTTGCTCTAAAAAAACCTAAAAAACCATAATCCGCATCTGATGAACTCATTCACGCCCGACAGGCAGATATAATAAACTCATAATGCTCTCCCGACCGCTTGCAAACCATTAAACCCGCAACAGTTATACTAATAATAATTTAACAAAACTTTATTTCATAATCTTTAAATCAAAAAAACTTTTTTTTATTAAATATGAATTTAATCTCTTGGTTAAAAGGGTTTTTGAATAAGAAGAAACCTATGGATAAAAATGCTTTGAAGATAAGTAAGTTATTTGTGAGTTACGGAGAAAAACAAGTGATTAAAGGCATTGATATCATAATCCCTAAAAAACAGATTATTGCTATTGTAGGTTTAAGTGGAAGCGGGAAAAGCACAATATTAAAAGCGAGCATGGGATTAATAAAGAGTAAAGGATGTATTTACATTAAGGATAAACCAAATTATTGTCCTCAAGAAAATGCTTTTTTTGATGAATTAACAGTGAAAGAGAATCTTGATTTATTTGCGAGCATTGGAAGTTTTTTAAAAAGAAAAGATTATTTTTCATCCATTAAAAAGTATTTAGTGAGATTAGGGTTGATTGAATACTTGGAAACACCAGTTAAAAACTTAAGTGGTGGGCAAAAAAAGCGTTTGAATATTATTATATCCCTTTTGAATAAACCTAAAATACTCGTACTTGATGAACCATTCGCTGGTCTTGATTTTTATAATAGGAAATTATTATGGAATTTTTTTAATGAACTCAAAGCTCAAGGCATTACTATTATTTTAACAACGCACTTATTGAATGAAGCAGAAGATTATTGCAATAAGATTTTTATAATAAAAGACGGAAAAATATTCTCTCACGGCACAGTCAATCATATCTTAAAATCAAAGCATATTGAATTAGTTCTGAATTTAAAAACTAATTACTTGAACAAACAAAAATTAGAGGAGTTAAAACAATTTTCTCAGAAGAATAAATTAAAACTCTTGGATGTTGGAAGAACTTCTTTAATGTTCGCGTTAACAGAAGAAAACGAGAATTCATTAATTAATTTTCTTAAAAAACAAGGTGTTAAGTTTCAAATAAAAGAAAGAAGAACTCCAACTCTTGAAGACTTATTTTTAACAATGGGTGATTCTGAATGAGGATTTTATCCATGATTAAAAAAGAGTATTTTCTTTTAATGAGAAGAAAAAAATTTCTTGCTTTAGTAATGCTCTTGCCTTTAATTTTAGGAATTATTTTTTCTACTGTTCCTGACTTAACGAGATTAGAATCCGTGGATTTAATTATGTGCGATTTTGATAATACAACAGAATCTCTGCGTGTAATAAAAGGCATTGAACAAGAGTTTAATCTTAAATTGTTAGAACCGCAAAATCCTGAGCAGTGTTTATCAAACCTGCAATATTTAATTAAACAAGACAAGTATCTTATAGGCATTGAAATTCCGAAAGGCTTTGGTTGGGATTTAGAGAATATGAAGCAAACACAATTAAGAGTTTATTATGATGATTCTAAATTCAATCTTGGCATGTACGTTTTTCTTTTTGTTAATCAAGCAATAGATGAATACAAAACAGAGTTATTAACTAAAGGAAAAAATGAATTAAAAGATAAAACTTCAAATCTTTATGATTCAACTCAAGAGATTAACAGTATTCTTGTTGAGATAAAAAAAGCTAATCTGCCTTTTATTAGTGATTATGTAGAAAATCTTATTAATTCTTTTAATGAGTTCTCATCTCTTATCTCTCTTATTCATAATATGGATACAAGATTTTTAAGCAATCCAATATGGGTTAATACGCTTGGTGTTTATGGAAATGTTAATTCATTAGGAGTGTCGTTTGCAATAATCTTTGTAATTCTTAACTTATTCACGCTTTTTATGATAACAAGCACGTCAGTTATACGTGATAAAAGCCAAAATTATTTTGTAAGATTAAAAACAAACAAAGTTTTTAGTATAGAATATTTTTTCTCAAAAATCTCAGTTTTTACATTGCTTTCATTTATTCAATTAATCATCTTATTTTTAGTTTTTTTAATTCAAGGTTCAACTTTTAAAATCAATATTCTTGTTTTATTTTTATCAGTTCTTTTGATTACAACACTTAATTCATTAATAGGGATTTCAATTGGATTAGTTAGTAATAATGAAACTATTGCAATACTCTTATCCTTAATCTTAACTCTTCCTTTTTTATTTCTTTCAGGAGTTTTTGCACCAATAGACTTATTCCCTAAAGCAATTAGGTTTGTAGCAAAATTATTTCCATTAAGTGTTGAAATAAATTTAGTATCTAAGTCTGTTTTATTCAAATCAGGATTTAAGGAACTCAGTAATAGTTTCAATTTTTTAATAGATTATGTTGTTGGATTCTTATTATTTAATAGCATAATTATGCGAAAAAAATAGTGTGAAGCATTTACTTATACTAAGTCTTCTATTTCATCACTTATTATTTTTCCTGCATCATATTTTTTACTTAAGTTTTTGTAATATCTTAATTTCTTTTTCATTTCCTTGTCCTTAATTATTGTTTTAAAATCAATTTTTTCAAGTTCGTTTTGATTATAACCATGCGTTAATTTTAATTCATTCAATCTATCTTTTAAGAATTCTTGTTCAGTCGTGCCAGGATTAGGTATCATTACACTCTCCCTTCCAAATTTAATTAATTCCATGACTGTTGTATAAGCGCTTCTGCAAAAAACAAGGTCGCTTGCTTTAATTAGTTTAAATCTTTCAAATTCTTTTTTGCTTTTCACATTTATCTCATCTTTAATCCAATCAGCAATTATTAAGTTATCTTCTTTTTTTATAGAACTTCCTTTCGGATTTCCTCGTGAAAGAACAAAAATGAATTCTTCATTATTTCTTAAAAATTTAACAACTTTTTTTGAAAATAAATCCGCGCTTTTTCCAGGTCCGCTAATCCCACAATAAATAAGTGGTTTATTGCTTTTTATTCCCCAATCTTTTTTTATTTTCTTCTTTGAAGGAAGGTTCTCCTCTCTTTCTCTGCACATTACCCCGCTGTAAATTATTTTTGATTCATATTTTTTTGGTATTGGTTTGTTTAAAGTGTATATCATGTTTTCTTCAGGAAAGTCAGGAAGGAAAATCTTGTCTGCAATCCCGAATTGCTTGTACCACCCGATTTTAGCATATTTTTTTCTTCCAATTTTTACTTTCATTCTTAATTGGTGTATTATGATTCCGCAAGGAATCCTTTTTATCTTACTTATAATAATTGGAGAAATTTCAGAATCGCTTAAAATCACGTCTGGCTTGAATTTTTTTATTATTTTATTTAATTCAAGCATTTGCTTGCTTTGTTCGTAAAGCATTGTTTTTGGCAAATTTAAATATAATTTTGAAAAAGCAAACCTTCCTTTTTTAGTGTATTGGTCAAAACTTATTTTCTGGATTCTTTTAACAGAGAACTTGTGTCTTTTAACAAAATCAACAGCATTATTGTATGTTGCCCATAAAATCTCATGACCTCTTTTTTTAAGTTCATCACTTACTTCTAATGTTCTTCCAACATGCCCTTGTCCTTGACCACAAGCAACAATTAAGATTTTCACAAATGCTTATAATTTATTTCTTCTTAATAAATGTTTCAAAAAGTGAAGCACGTTTATGGTTTAATTATTTTTATGAAAGAAAGAACTGACCTGTAATATGTTTGAATAATTAATTGTTGGATTTTTTTATAATTCCTGCCTTTCTTAATTGCTGTTCCATAAATATTTAATGTCTCGTCCATGCTTTTTTTAAAACTATATTTTTTACTTAATTTCTTTGCATTCTTGCCGAGATTTTTTCTTATTTTTGCATTTTTATAAAGAAATTCAATTTTTTTTGCATAATTTACTATCATTTTTTTGTTTTCTTTGATCTTATAACCATTTCTCCCATTTATGATTAATTCTCCAACACCACCTTCATTAGTGCCAATAACTGGAATACCATTTTTTAATGCTCTTAAAACACATAAATTAAAAGTGTCATAAGGACTTGCACTTGCGAAGACATCAGCAAGTTTGTACACCGAATTTAATTCTTCATTACTAAGAAATCCTGTGAAGACAACATTCTTTTCTAAACCATTTTTTCTAACCATTTTTTCTAACTCTTTACGAAAAGGGCCTTCACTCGTTATTATTAATTTTATACTCGGGATTTTATTCTTGAGCAAGGATACTGATTTTATTACAATGCCTATTTTTTTTTCAGCACTTATTCTTCCAACATGCAAAACAACAAAGTCTTTTTTATTAATCCCAAATTTTTTTCTTAATTCATTCCTCAAATCCTGGTATTTCTCGTTTTTCACCCAATTATAAATTACAGTCACATCATGGATTTTTTTTGAAATTAAATATTTTTTTACAACTTTTGATGGAGCAATAACCATATCCGAGGTTTTATAAACAAGATTTGCAAAGGGTTCTCCAATTTTTGTAAGAGTTTTTAATGTTATTTTTTGTTGAGGTTTTTTTTCAAAAAGAAATTTAAGCAACCTCTTTTTTGTTTCCGATTTTGACTTTAATACTTCATTAACAAATTGAATCAGGAATGTATGATACGTTGAAATCAAAGGCACTTTCATTTTATTCGCAGTTATAATTCCCCAATAACCAACAACAAAAGGAGAATGCACGTGAATTATGTCTGGTTTAAATTCTTCCAATATTTTTTTTAATTTTTTTCGTGGCATAAAAAGTTTATAAAAAAAACCCTCATATATTTTAAATTTATTTCCTTTTAATTTATAAACAAGATAATTCTTTCTTTTTTCTAATTCTTCCTTTTTTTCATGTATTGTTATGATAAGAACATTATGCCCTCTTTTTGCTAATTCTTCAGCCATTTCACTTACTTCTACACTCACTCCATTATAAACAGGTAGGAATGTATCTGAAAACATAGCAATGTTCATGATGTGATTTTTTAGAATTTTCAATATTTTAAACATTATTTTTTTATCTTATTGGCGAGTAATTTATTTTAGTTACTTTTTTACCGAATAAGTTCATTAATTCGCTGTAAGAATAAAATAAAAACATTCTTAAAAACCCTCTTCTTGAACTTGTTTCAACTAACTCTTTTTTTATGATTCTTATTGAATTCCCTTTTTTCTTCAACCTTCTTCCTAAATCATGGTCCTCGCGCAAAACAAGTTTTTCATCGAAACCACCAACCCTTAAAAATTCTTTTTTACTGCAGAATAAGCAAAAACCTGTTAGTCTTGTAAAACCAAGTTTATTCATTAAAAACATTAAAATGCTTGCGATTTTATAAATGAATTTAAATCTTGTATCATAACACCCAAAATAACAACTTCCAACAACATTCTCTTTTAATTCATGTTTTATTGTTTTCCAAAAATCTTTCTTCAATCTTGTATCAGCATCTATAAAAACAAGGTATTCTCCTTTCGCCATTTTTGCGCCAACGTTTCTTGCAAGGCCAATCCCTCGTTTTTTTAGTTTAATTATCTTAACTTTTTTTTCTTTACATATTCTTAATGTATTATCAGTGCTCCCACCATCCACTACAATTATTTCACAATCCATTTCTTGCATTTTTATGGAGTCTATTGTTTTACTAATGTATTTTTCTTCATTTAAAGTTGGAATTATTATAGATATTTTCATTTTAATGCAGGGGACGAGATTCGAACTCGCGAAGGCACTAAGCCACAGGGTCCTAAACCCTGCCCGTTTGACCGCTCCGGCACCCCTGCTTACAATTAAATTTACATTGTTTTGGTTAAAAAGGTTTCTTTAAGAATTTACTCATTATTTAAAAAGCAAGGATACAAAACTTAATTAGTTAAACTTTTTTAATTAGGATTTATGGAAAAAGTGATTTTAATACATGGCATGGCAGTGAATAAAAAATTTTTCAAATACACAGAGAATTATTTATTGAAAAAAGAATATGAGGTTTTTAACATTGATTATCAAAGCATTAAAGGATTAAATATTAATATTTTTGAATGGATGTTAAATAATTTAATTGGCAGGGACAGAGCACACATAATTGGACACTCTCTTGGTTCTTTGATTGCTCTTTATTATGGAATCCAACACGCTAAGAAAATAAAATCATTAGTTCTTGTGAATTCAGACCCAAAAGGATTTAGGAAAAGCGAAGAAAATATGATAAAATCTTCAATTAATTTGTTAAAATCTTGTTTTAGTAATAAAAAGAAACTCCATTTTAAGGAAATTGTGAGATTATTTTATCATAATATAAATGAAAATAAATTTAATGAAATAAAAGAAATGATATCTAAAAACAGAGTTGTGAATATTGTTGAACAACTTTTTTTGTTAAATTATCTCAGATTAAAACTTAATTTTAAAGAATTAAGAATTCCAGCACTTGTTTTGCTTGGGGAAAATGATCCTCTTGTTAATAAAGAACTTGTTTTAAATGATTTGAATAACTTCAAAAATTATTTTGTGAAAACTTACAAGAACACATGGCATGCAATACCTTATGAAAGACCTAAGAAATTTCATAGGGATATTACAATTTTCCTTGAAAACCAATAATAAATTTAAAAGAAGTATTCTTTTTATAAAGTAATGAGAAACGTTTTGCTTGATAACATTAGTGTAGGACCATTACAAAAAGTTTTTGCAGCACTCAAAGTAGGGGAATTACCTGATAATAGCGATGTCTTGGTTCCAATAATCATAATAAGAGGTAAGAAAGGACCTACACTCACAGTAACTGCGGCCATTCATGGAGATGAAGTTAATGGAAGCGAGGTGTGTTATCAATTAGCACAAAAATTAGAACCCGAACACATAAAAGGAACTCTTATTTTGCTTCCAATATGCAATCCCCTAGCTTTTAATGATAGAGTAAGGAAAACTCCATTAGATGGGTTGGACTTGAACAGGTGTTTTCCTGGAAAACTTAATGATTCAATTACTTATCAAATTGCTTATGCTTTATTTAATAGTGTTATAAAAAAGTCAAACTATATTATTGATTTTCATTCTGGAGGGTTTAAATTTAGGTTAGCCCCGCATGTGAGGGTTGATCCAAGCAATCTTGATGCTATTAACATGGCTAAAGCATTTGGACTTAAGTTTATAATACAGAGAAAAGGGATTTTCACGCTTTTAGCAACTGCTCGCAAAGAATTTAAGATTCCCGGAATTTGTGTTGAAATTGGTGAAGGAAACCGCCTTGAAAGAGAGTACGTGAATGCTGGCGTTCAAGGAGTGCTTAATGTAATGATTTATCTTAACATGATTGAAGGAAATCTTAAAAAAACATCACACCAAATTTTGTTAAATGACAGATGGTATGTTAGGAGTACGAATGGTGGTTTGCTAATTTCTTTAAAAGAAGAAGGAGAAGAAGTTAAAAAAAATGAAGTTGTTGCTGAAATTCACAATCTTTATTCAAAAACTCCTGTTTTTTTGCGTTCTCCTGTAAATGGGTATGTAATTGGAATACGCAAAAACCCTCAATTAAGCACAGGTGAAGGAACAATACTTATTTATAGTTAGAGATAAAATTTTTTAATAAGAATATTTGTTTTTTGTTTAATTGCTCCTGTAGCTCAGTGGTAGAGCGCTGCGTTGGTAACGCAGAGGTCGCGAGTTCAAATCTCGCCAGGGGCTTTTCAAAACTTTTTTACAAAACTTTGTTATGTTTTTAATAATTTCATCAGGTTTTTCGTAAAGAACAAAATGATTTTGGTCTTTTAATTCAACTTCTTCAACATTTTTTATTTTTTTGCTTAAATTCTTGAATTCATTTAATGGCACCATTACGTCCTTTGTCCCATAAATCAGTAATACGTTAGTGTTTATTTTGCTGAAATCAGGCTTATAACCAAAGGCAAGCCATATGTTATAAATTTGTTTTAACAAGCCTGTTTTTTTAATGTAAAATAATTTATTTTCATAAACTTCTTTTTTTACAAAAGGCGTGAAACTTTTTTTTGTTCTATACTCGCAGAAAGCATTCCATGAATAAAATTTTCTTTTATTTTCTTTGATAAAATTTTTTATTAAATTCAAATTAGTTAGACAAACCCTGCCGAAAGTGTTTGTAGGAGTTGAAATTAATATCAAAAATTTTGGATTTCCAAATTCTTCAATATAATTTAAACAAACAAGACCTCCATTACTGTATCCAATCATGCCGAATTCTTGAAGTTTTTCTGTTTCAACTATATCTTTAATTCTTTTACTCCATGAACGTCTTGTAAGAACTTTCTTGCTTTTTCCATAACCTGGAAGGTCTATTGTTATTATTCTAAAACCTTTTTTGCTCAATTTTTCAGCAAAAAAACGTACTTGTTCATTATAACTGCCAAGCCCAGGTATCATTATTATGGGAAATCCTCTTCCAATTGATTCATAATACGTTTTTTTTACAAATGGCATTTAAGAGCACCTATAATAACTTAAGAGCATTAAATTTTTAACAAATTAATTAAATCTCTTTTTGCTTTTTTTATTTTATATTCTTTAAAAACTTTATTCACGTTTTGAACATTAACATAACCATGATGTTTTAAACCACCGCCAAAAGTTTTTGGTATGTGCATTAATTCATGAATTAATACTTTATCCTTCTCATTCTCGTTCAATTTGTTGAATCTTTCACTTATGACTTCAATACAATAATGTGCTTCAATATTAAGTGCTTGTTGAAATATTTTTGGAAGAGCCCAACAACGCGCTATTACTCTTTTACTACTCGTGCCTTTGCTTTTGAAACAAATAACATTCTCTTTTTTAATATGCTTCCAATCAAGAATGTCAATTATTTTATTTATTCTCTCTTGAATAGAATCATCTCTTTCATACTTTATTTTCATTGATTATAAAAAATAATTAATACTCATTATTATTTTTTTTTATTGTGAAAGGAAAATGAAAAATAATAAAAGAATAATCATTGGATTAGTTGGGCCAATTGGTTGTGGAAAAGGAGCTGTAAGTAATTACCTTCATAAAAAATATGATTTTCATGTTATCACAATGGGTGATATTATAAGAGAGGAATTAAAAAAAAGAAATTTAGAAATAACAAGAGAAAATTCTTACAAAATGCAAGCAGAGTTAAGAGGAAAAAACCCTCACTACTTAATTAACAGCATTGTTAAAAAAATAAATGAAAATTTATGGGAGAAAGTAGTGATTGATGGCATAAGATACCCTCATCAAGCAATGATACCTAAAAAGATTTTTGGAAAAGAATTCAAGCTTTTATTGATTGATGCTTCTCCAGAGATACGATATAAAAGATTAGTTAAACGCGGAAGAGAAGACAAACCCGAATCTTATGATGACTTTTTGAATCAAGAAAAAAAAGAGAATGAGATTTTTAATTTAAAGAAAACATACTCTCTTGCTGATGAAAAAATAATAAATGAAGGAACCTTATTGAATCTTTATAAGAAAATTGATAAAATTTTAGAAAAAGAAGAGGAATAAGAAATATAAAAAAGTTTTAATATTAAGTAAGTTGAATTATGATTATGAAGAAAATAATAATTTGGTTTATGTTATTATTTCTAGTGTTTTCTTATTCATTCGCTTTAAAAATAGATATTCAACCCATAGATGATAGAGTTGCTCCTGGTGAAACTGCAAGGTATTTAATTAATTTAACAAGCGAAGAAATACAAAACAGAACATACACCATATTAATGTTTCCTTCTTTTGGAAGTTATTCTGCTATTCCCTACAGATTTGATTTAAAAAGTGGTGAGAATAAATTAATTAATTTATCATTAGGTGTTAATGAAGTTGGGGCAAAATTAGGTACTTACGTGAGCACTATTTACTTTAACTATGGGACGGGTTCTATAAGTGAAACTCTTAGAACCTTTGTTGAACTCCCTTTAAATAAAATGATTAAAATAAATTCTGTTTCTATGCCAGAAACGATTGATCCAAGAAAAACAATTAACATAACTTTTGAGATAACAAACTCGTATAAAAAAAAGCCAATAAATGTATTAATTACTGTTTATAAGGAAAAAGAAAACATAACTTCTTTTAATAAAAAATTAGATGTTGAATTAGGCACTAAGAATTATACAATTTCATTAAATCTTCCTCACCTTTTTTATCCAGGCAATTATACTTTTGAAATAAAGGAAATGCTTTATGGGAGTATCATTAGTTCTGAAATTCAAAATATTAAAATAGAACCTTTTTCAAATGCAGTTATCTTAACACAAAAAAATGAAACAATTTTTGGAAAAACAATTAATGTGTTATTAATAAATAATGGTACTGAAGAATTAAGGAATTATGACTTAAAACAAAAATTGTCATTTCTTGAATCTCTTTTAGTCATTGATAGTGGGGGTTCAGAAAAACAAGGCACGAATCTTGTATGGAAGAATATTTCATTACAACCCTCTGTGATTAAGAATGGAGTTATTGAATACTCCACACTTTCTTTTTCATATTCCATTACTTATGTGCCCTTATTAATTCTTCCATTTTTGATTATTGGAATTATTTGGGTTTTAATTCTAAATAATCGAAAAGTTGTAGTTATAAAAACAGTGAGAAATTATAAGCAAGACGATAAAGAACTCAAAGCAACTGTTAAAATAATCCTTAGGAATGTGGGAACACGAAAATTAAGAAGAATAAAAGTTGTTGAGAGGCTTCCTGCTTTTACAAAAAAAATCCATTCCTTCGGATCACTAAAACCTGAATTCAAGAGTGTTGGGCAAACCAAGAGATTAATATGGAGTTTAGAAAATCTGAATCCAAGAGAGGAGATCCATCTTTCATACAAAATACAAAGCACAATAGGTGTTATTGGAACCATTGTTTTCCCACCAACACAAGTTTTTGTTAAAGACAAAACAGGAACTTATTTAAGAAAGTCAAACATGGTAACCCTTGTTTTGAAAAGACCAATAGAATGAAAGAATTAGGTAGTCATTCTTCTTTCCAAAGAATATCTTCTAATTTATCAAACATAATAAATCTTCCTGTTCTTGTTTTAACAATTTCATCAGTGTTATTAATTTCCATATTATGAATTAATGCCTTTTTATGTGGCATTTGTTCTTTAATTTCTTCGCGCGTGTACACCCTTCCTATCAAATATGTTTTTGAATAATTTCTTCTCTCACCAAAAAGTTTTTCCTTTTTTTTCTTGCCATTTTCATTTCGAAGAACTTCAGCAATTGTCCTATCAAAAAATCTAAACCCATAACACTCTTCAGGTATTTTTATTATGCTCGGATCTCTTTTTTTTACAATTAATTCTTCACTCTCACCAAAAAAACCCACATCATATAAAAGTTCTACAAAAGACTGTTCATAAACTCTAATAATTGAAATATTGTTTTCTTTTTTCATATAATTAAAATATTCAAATGAATTTTTTTAATTTTTCTTTAAAAAAAAATTTGAGTCTTTAGACAATTGCGACTTGCAAACAAGCGCGAGAAAAGTTTAGATATTACAGGTATCATATTCTTATTGCTGCACTTATAGGTATTGCTGTTTCTCCTGTGTGCGATGATTTAGCGAATTTTAAGTAATATTTAAAGTAAATGCTTGTGTTTGATGTGTTAACACTTATTTTTGCTTCTTTTATTTCAGTTAACATTTTAATTATTTCTTTTTTAGGTATTCCTAATGGTATGCCCTTAGCGAATCCTACTATTTCTATTCCTACTGCTTGATTATTTTTATCAAAGTCAATGTAGAACCTGCCCTCATCCCAAGAGATTGTGTGTTCTACTTTAGCGTTTTTTATTTTAATATAAAAATTATCAGCGTCTTTATTATAGTATGCGATTGCTTCTTTCAATTCAGTGCACCTTTATTATCTTTTAATGCATTCTTACTTAAATACTTTAATTCCTCTTTTTTAATTTTCCTGTTCTTTTTTTATAAATCATTAATTGATTATCCACTCTTTTTTGGTGTTTTGGGTTATTATCCATTACTGTTATTACATAAAGTCCTTTTTTTGTTATGCTCCCTACAACAGTTAGTATTTCGTGCTTGTTTATTGGTTTGAAGTACAATTCAAATCTTTTTTCATGAGATTTCTTAACTCTTAGTAATCTTGTTTTTGCTTGAGAGAAACAATATAATATGGTTTCTTTTCCTGCCGTTCTATCCTCTCTTTCCATGCTTCTTCTCCAGCCATGTTGTGTGAAACTACTTAATCCTTTGATGTTTTCTTCTTTTAGCGAACTTAAGAATTTTTTCCATTCGTTTAAGCTCCAAGTTTCTGGTTTTTTATGATCCATTATTTAATATTTATGCTAAGAAAACTTATGTAATTTATCATAGTCGAACTCTTGCTAAGGAACTTAGATTCTTTTAATAAAAAAAAATTTGAGCGCCCTCGCCGGGATTCGAACCCGGGTCGCCGGCGTGACAGGCCGGAATCCTAGGCCACTAGACTACAAGGGCATAATAAATAAAAAGTAATTAATATCTTTAAAAGCTTTACTCAAAAGCTTAATTAAAAATTGTTAAGAAAAGTTTTTTAATACATATTCTAATTAATAAAAAATACCCGCCTTAGCGTAATGGCTAACGCGCACGGCTGTAGTTAGTTTGGTATGCCGAGCATAATTATTTGCTCTCATAGCCGTTACCGTGAGATTCCCGGTTCGAATCCGGGAGGCGGGACATCCCCTTTTTAATCAAAAGTTTTTTAAACTAATAAGTAGTTTTTTTTCTAAAAATGAGACACCGTTATTGCACAAAATTCTCCTTTGATTGAAATCTATGCGAAAACTTATTAAATGAATAAAGGAGAGTTAAGAAGCAAAAACAACGGGCCGTTAGCTCAGTCTGGCAGAGCATCTGGCTTTTAACCAGAGGGTCGGGGGTTCAAATCCCTCACGGCCCATAACAAGGAATGCTTGCTGGAAGCTAAAAAAGGAGTTAGTAAAAAGAACCATTAGGGTCTTGAACTCGCTGGTGGTTCCTATTGGTTGCAGGAGGTGGTAGGAACTCGCTGGTGGTTCCTACAATAGAAAAAGTTTTAAATACAAAAAAAGAGATAAAATCGTGTTCCTTAAAGGTGTTGAAATGGTTAAAAAAACAAGTTCTCAAAAAAAATCAAAAAATGAAAAAAATTTTGATATTTTCGCACACATTCTTGTTCCGAAGCATAGGTTAATGTCAGAGGAGGAAGTTGAAGCGCTTTTGAAAAAATATAATTGCACTCTTAGTGATTTGCCGCAAATATTAAAGAATGATCCTGCAATAAGAAACATTGAAGGGGTAAAACAAGGGGACGTGATTGAAATTACGAGGAATAGTAAGTTAGCGGGGGTAACAAAATATTATAGGGTGGTAGTTAATGAGTGATGCTATGGTTTCAAGGGACAATCATCTTTTATTGACAAAGTATTTTGAAAATAGGGGGCTTGTGGGTCATAGCATAGAATCTTTTAACAAGTTCTTATCCGTTGGTATGCAAAGAATTGTTGATGAAGTAAAAGAGATTATCCCGGATATTATTCCTGAAAGAGTTAGAGAACTCAAAATTATTTTCGGAAAAATAAGGGTTGAAACGCCGTATATTCGAGAAGCTGATGGTACAAGAAGAAGGATTATGCCTATGGAAGCAAGATTAAGGAATTTAACTTATGCTGCACCAATCATGCTTGAAATGAAAATGATAAGGGATGGGATTGAAACTGAGAAAAGCACAATACAAATCGGTGAATTACCCATTCTTCTTAAATCAAATAATTGTTATTTGAAAGGACTTACAGTTCAAGAATTAATTGAAAATAAAGAGGATCCTACAGACCCTGGCGGTTATTTCATTATTAATGGGACAGAAAGAGTTATTGTTATTATTGAAGACTTGGCTCCGAATAGATTGTTTGTTGAAGATAAAAAAACAACAGGACCTTATCCATGGGTTGCAAAAATCTTTAGTGAAGATGGTCAGTATAGAATACCTCATTTATTTGAGAAAGGAAAAGATGGTGTGATTTATTTGAGTTTTACAAGGCTTAAAAGAATACCTGTTGTTTATTTAATGAAGGCTTTGGGTTTAGTTAATGATAAGGAAATTGCTGATGCTATTAATGTTAATAAAGAAATGCAGGGAGACCTTTACATTAACTTATATAAAACAAGTGAAATTGATACGCAAAAAAAAGCACTTATGATTATTGGCAAAAAATTAGGTGTTACTCATTCTGAAGAAAGAGCAATAGAAAGAGCTGGTGAAATGATTGATAAGTTTTTGTTCCCTCATATTGGAAAGAATGCAAGGGATAGAAAGAAGAAGGCGTTCTTTCTTGGAAGGTCTATAAAAAAATTATTGCTTGTTAGTTATGGTTTGCTTAAACCTGATGATAAAGATCATTACGCAAATAAAAGATTAAGGTTGCCTGGGGATATGATGGAAACACTTTTTAGGTATAGTTTTAGAATGCTTGTTGGTGATATGAAATACAATTTTGAAAGACTTGTTAAAAGAGGGAGAATTCCTTCTTTAGGAAGTATTACAAGAGCACGCTTACTAACTTCAAGAATAAAGAGCGCGCTTGCTACAGGTGAGTGGGTGGGTGGTAGGGAAGGTGTTAGTCAGCATTTGGATAGAGTAAATCATTATTCAATGATATCTCATTTGAGAAGAGTTGTTTCCTTATTAACTTCAAGCAGGGAAAATTTTGAAGCAAGAGATTTACATCCAACTCATTGGGGGAGGTTATGTGTGAGTGAAACGCCTGAAGGACCGAATGTGGGTTTAAGAAAAAACTTAGCAGTTACTTCAGAAATTAGCACTGAACCTGAAATAGAAGAAAATGATTTAATTAAAATTTTCAAAAAAAATGGAATGAAGGACTTATGGTGATATGAAAAATGAGTGACGTCTATGTTAATGGCAAACTTGAAGGAACATGTGATGATCCTAAGGAATGGGTAGAGCGTATAAGAGAACAAAGAAGAGTTGGGAGTATTCCTAAAGAAGTTAATATTGCGTATGATGAAGAACAAGATATTGTTTTAGTAAATAGTGAAAAAGGAAGGTCAAGAAGACCACTTATTGTTGTAAAGAACGGAAAATCACTTTTAACAAAAGAGCTTTATGAAAAATTAGAGAAAGGAGAAATAAGTTTTAATGATTTAATAAAGCAAGGAGTGGTAGAATATCTTGATGCTGAAGAAGAAGAAAATACTCTTATTGCATTAAATGAAGCTCAACTAACGCCAAAACACACGCATCTTGAATTAAGTCCTGCTATTATTTTTGGCAGTAAGGCAAGTATGGTGCCCTTTCCAGAACATAATTTGTCTGTTAGGGTTATGATTGGAGCAAAAACTATGAAACAAGGTATTGGTGTTTATGCTTCAAATTATTTATTAAGAATGGATACTGATGCAAATATTCTTCATTATCCTCAAAGACCTATTGTTAACACATACATATATGATGTTATGGATTATGATTCTCACCCTGTTGGACAAAATATTGTTATTGCAGTTATGAGTTGGCATGGTTATAATATGGAGGATGCGATTATTTTAAATAAGTCAAGCGTAGAAAGAGGCATGTATAGGAGTACTTTTTTTAGGCCTTATTCTGCAGAAGAATTAAGATATCCTGGAGGACAAGTTGATTCTATAGAGATTCCTAATAAAGAAGTTAAAGGGTATAGAACTGAAAAAGTGTATAAGCATCTTGAAGAAGATGGCATAATTTATCCAGAGGCAATTGTTAATTCAGGTGATATTTTGATTGGAAAGACAAGCCCTCCAAGATTTTTAACAAGTTTAGAAGAATTTAAAATGGGAGTTGAAGAAAGAAGAGAAACAAGCAGTTCTGTAAGGTTTAAAGAAAAAGGTGTTGTTGATTCTGTTCTTTTAACAGAAAGTGAAGCAGGGAATAAACTTGTGATTGTAAGAGTTAGAGATCAAAGAATCCCTGAACTTGGTGACAAGTTTTCTTCAAGGCATGGTCAAAAAGGTGTTGTTGGTTTATTAGTGCCTGAAAGAGATTTGCCTTTTACTTCAAAAGGCGTTATCCCTGATATCATTTTTAGCCCTCATTCAATACCAAGCCGTATGACAATTGGACAATTATTAGAAATTATTGGCGGCAAGGTTGGCGCTATGTCAGGAAAATTTGTAGATGCTTCTCCATTTAATGCTGAGACTGAAGAAGATTTAAGAAAACAATTGCTTGAACTTGGTTTTAGGGAAGATGGGACCGAGATCATGTATGATGGAAAAACAGGAAGGCAATATAAAGCAAGGATTTTTATTGGTGATTCTTTCTATCTTAAGCTTAAACACATGGTTGCTAATAGGATTCATAGTCGTTCAAGAGGACCTATTCAATTATTAACAAGACAACCAACTGAAGGAAGAAGCAAGGAAGGAGGGTTAAGGCTTGGAGAAATGGAAAATCATTGTTTTGTTGCTCATGGCGCTTCTTTAATACTTAAAGAAAGGTTTGATTCAGACAAGACAAAAATACCTGTTTGTAAAAAATGTGGTAGTGTAGCAATATATAATAGGTTTAGGAAAAAAGGAACTTGTTTAATTTGCGGAGATAATGCGGAAATCGGATTCGTTGAAATGAGTTATGCATTTAAACTATTGCTTGATGAATTAAAATCCTTATGCATTTATCCTAAACTCAATTTGAAAGATAAAATGTAAGGTGTGTTATAATGGATGAGATAATAAAGGAAAAAATAAAAAGCATTGAATTCAGGTTGATGTCCCCAAAAATGATACAAAAAATGGGTGTTGTTAAAATAACAACTCCTGAATTGTATGATATAGACAGTTATCCTGTTGATGGCGGGTTAATGGATTTAAGAATGGGCGTAGTTGATCCAGGTTTAAGATGCAGGACTTGCGGTTCAAAAGTAAAGGAATGCTTAGGGCATTTTGGGGTTATTGAATTAGCAAGACCTGTTATTCATATTAAATATGTTGATTGGATTAATAATTTTTTATCAGGAACATGCAGAAAATGCGGGAGGATTTTGCTTAGTGATGAAGTTTTAAGAAAATATGATGAAAAAATAAGAAATATTTCTGAACAAAAAGGTGACATGGATAAATGGATATTTATTAAGGAAATAATAAAAAAAGCAAAAAACGCTAAAAAATGCCCTCATTGTGGAGAAGAACAATTAAAAATTAAATTGGAGAAGCCATATACTTTTACTGAAGAAGGTATAAAGTTAACACCAATTGATATAAGAGAGAGGTTAGAACGTATTCCTGACAATGATTTAGAGTATCTTGGTTTAAATCCTGAAGCAGGAAGACCAGAGTGGATGGTTTTAACATTGTTGCCAGTGCCTCCTGTAACAGCAAGACCATCAATAACTTTAGAAACCGGTGCTAAAAGTGAAGATGATTTAACTCACAAACTTGGAGATATTGTTAGGACAAACCAGAGATTGTTTGAAAATCTTAATGCAGGAGCACCAGAAATAATTGTGGAAGACCTTTGGGGGCTTTTACAATATCATGTAACTACTTTTTTTACTAATAATGTTAGTCAAATACCTCCAGCAAGACATAGAAGTGGAAGACCTTTAAAAACATTGGAAGAAAGAATAAAGAGTAAGGAAGGAAGGTTTAGAAAAAATTTAGCTGGAAAAAGAGTTGATTTTAGTGCAAGAACAGTTATTAGTCCAGACCCAAGAATAAAAATAAATGAAGTTGGGATTCCTCTTCCTATTGCAATGGATTTAACATTTCCAGAAACTGTTACTGAATGGAATATTGATTGGTTAAGGAAGTTTGTTGAAAACGGTCCTGACAAGTATCCAGGAGCTAACTATATAATTACAAAAGATGGAAAAAGAAAAAGAATAACTTCTGAAACAAAAGAAGTTATCCTTGAAGAATTATCTCCAGGATACGTTGTAGAAAGGCATTTAATTAATGGTGATTGGGCTGTGTTTAACAGGCAACCAAGCCTTCATAAAATGAGTATGATGGGGCATAGAATTAAGGTTCTTCCTTATAAAACATTTAGATTAAATCTTTGTGTGACAAAACCATATAATGCAGATTTTGATGGAGATGAAATGAATCTTCATGTTCCTCAAAATGATGAGGCGCGCTCAGAGGCAGATATTTTAATGAATGTTATAAATAATATGATAACTCCACGTTATGGTTTGCCAATTATAGGAGCTATACAAGACCAAATAACAGGCAATTATTTGCTTACTAAAGGAGACGTTTATTTGAACAAAAAACAAGTTGTTAATCTCGTTTCTTCTCTGAGCGGGTTTGGTATTGATTTCTTGCCTACTCCTAAGAAAAAAACAAAAGATGGAGAATTTTGGACTGGAAAACAGGTTTTTTCTATGTTGCTTCCTAAGGATTTGAGTGTGGAAATGATTAATAAAGCAGACGAGAAAGTGGTTATTAAAAATGGGGAGTTAATAGAAGGAACAATTGATGCTAAAATCATAGGTGCAGGAAAAGGAGTGTTATTACAAGAATTTTATGAAAAATATGGTTCAGAGAAAACATCTCAATTTTTACAAGCAATTTCTCTTTTAGGAATTAATTATTTGGCGCAAAGAGGGTTTAGCGTATACATATCTGATACAGACCTTTCTAAAGAACTTTTAACAAAGATAAAGCAAAGGTTAGAACAGGCAGAGAATGAAGCGTATGAAATTATTGCAAAATATAAAAATAATGATATGGAAGCATATCCTGGAAGAACATTAAGAGAAACTCTTGAAGTAAAAATAATGGATATTTTAAACAGAGCACGCAATGAAATAAGTAGTATTGTTGAAAAAAATCTTAAAGAGAGTCCCACAATTATTATGGCAGAGTCAGGTGCAAGAGGTAGTGCGTTGAATCTGGCATTAATTGCTGCAACAGTTGGACAACAAGCATTGAGAGGCACAAGAATTAATAAAGGTTATAAGAAAAGACCCTTACCTTATTTTGAAAGAGATGATCTTGGTCCTACAGCAAGAGGTTTTGTAAAACATAGTTATAAAGGAGGGTTAAACGCTATAGAATTTTTCTTCCATGCTATGGCAGGAAGAGATAGTATGATGGATACAGGTATGAGGACTCCAAAGAGCGGTTATCTTCAAAGAAGGCTTGTTAATGCTATGCTTGATTTAAAAGTTTGGGATGATGATAGTGTTAGAAATGCTTCAGGCCAAATAATTCAATTCAAATATGGAGATGATTGTGTTGATGTTACAAAATCTAAAGGTGGAAAAATTTATACAGGTGATAAAAAGTGAATGCTGAATGTGGAGTGCCGCAAATAATCATTAATGAAATTAACAAAAAGTATTCTGGTGCAAAGGCAAAGAAAGTGCTTGAAGAAATTAATAAAAAATATGAAAAAGCGAAAATCACACCAGGCGAAGCAATTGGTGTTGTAGCAGCTCAGTCTTTAGGCGAGCCTGGCACGCAAATGACTCTTAACACAAAACACTTTGCTGGAGTTGCGGAAATGGGAGTCACTCTGGGTTTGCCTCGTTTAATTGAAATTTTTGATGCAAAAAGAGAACCAAGCACTCCAACAATGACTATTTATTTAAAAGATAAATATAAAGATGATGAAGATGCAGTAAAAAAAATAGCAGCAAAAATTCTTGAAATAAAATTTGAGGATATCATGGAAAACATAACTGTTAATCTTCTTGATTTTAGGTTAGAAGCTCAAGTTTCTTTAGAATCCTTGGAAAATTATGCTTTAACTCTTGATGATGTTGAAAAAGCATTAAAGAATGTGTTTGATGAAGAAGATGTAAAAGTTTACAAGAAGGGTTTAATAAAATTATCTCCAAAAAAAGAAATTGATGTTGCAGACTTGTATAAATTAAAAGCAAGATTAAAAGAGGTGCATATAAGAGGAATAAAAGGAATAACTCATGTGCTTCCAATAAAAAAACAACATGGGTGGATTATTCAAACAGCAGGAACGAATCTTAAAAAAGTTCTCCTTATGGAAGATGTTGATGCTACGAGAACAAGATGCAATAATATTTTTGAGATTGCAAGTGTTTTAGGTATTGAAGCAGCAAGAAATGCAATTATAAGAGAAATAATACTTACTTTAAAAGACCAAGGTTTAAATGTTAATTTGAGGCACATAATGCTTATTGCTGATACTATGACCATAGAAGGTGTTGTTAAAGGCGTTACAAGGTATGGCATAAGCAAAAAACAAGAAAGTGTTCTCGCAAGAGCAAGTTTTGAAGTTCCATTAAAACACTTATTTAATGCTGCAACAAAAAAAGAAAAAGATAATCTTAAAGGAGTAATAGAAAACATAATGATAAACCAAACTATTCCAATAGGAACAGGAATTGTTAAATTAGTTGTTGATGACGCAAAGAGAACAAAAAAGAAGGGTGAATAAAAATGGACTTAAACAAAGAAATAATAAGTGCGATAAAAACAAAAAAAGCAGTGATTGGGACAAAAGAATCTATGCTTTTAATGAAAAACAAAAAATGCAAGCTCGTGGTTTTTGCACAGAATTTGCCTGTTGAATTAAAAGAAGAGCTTGAAAATATTTCAAAAATGACAAATATTCCTATAAAAATGTTTAATGGCACAAATAAGGAACTTGGTATTCTTTGCAAAAAACCGTTTAATATTTCAGTGATTGCAATAAAGGGGTGAAAAAGTTAGTGAAAGCAAGGATTAGGTTAGATACAGAAGCTATTAATTACATAAGTATTTTTGAAAAACTTACAAGAGCACATGTAATAGATTGCATACCTCTTGAAAATAAAATAACATTTGTTGTTAAAGAAGGTCATGCAGGCATGGCTATAGGAAAAAAAGGAGTAAATGTAAAACTGCTTACTGAAAAATTTAATAAAAAAATAGAAATAATTGAATTTAATAAGGATCCAATCAAGTTTTTAATAAACTTGTTTAAACCTATTGAAATTAAAAATCCGTATATAAGTGAAGACCAGGATGGAAATAAGATATTAAATGCTACAATAAGCAAAACAAGAATGCTTGCAAAAATAAAAATGAAAAGAGCTGAAGAATTTATTAAAAAATATTACAAATTCAGTGAAATTAAATTTAATTAAAATTTAGTTAAATTTATTCTCGTATAATGTTAAAACCATCATATTTTTTTTCAATCTTTTTCCTTTTTAATTCAATTTTTTCAATTTTACAATAATTATTGCCTTTCTTTATTTTTTCAAACACTTTTTTCACACTCTTTTCAAGTCCTTGAAGAACTAATTCAACATCACCATTACTTAAATTTTTTACAAAACCACATATTTTATCTTCATTCTCCTTATTGAATGAATTTACAACACTTTTACAAAACAATCTGAAAAAAACGCCTTGAACCCTTCCTTTAAAAATAATATGATAAGAAACTTCCATGCTTTTTCTTTATCTTCTCATACTTAAAGCATTTTCCTTATTTCTTAAATATTTATAATTTTTAAATATTTATAAAATATTTGAATATGCTATCAAAACATTTTTAAATGAATTGAGAATTTTATTTTCTCATGGCTAAGAAAACAAGAGGATTATTTGCAGCAAGGAAATTGATTAAAAGAAGAAAAAAATTTAGGTTTGCGAAGAAAAATTCGTATCAAATGGCAGTGAAAACTTATAAGAAGAATGATCCATTAAGAGGGTGCCCGCAAGGCAGGGGCATTGTTTTAGAAAAAGTTCAAGTTGAAGTTAAACAGCCGCACAGTGGTTTAAGAAAATGTGTTAAAGTCCAACTTGCTAAAAGTGGTGAAACAGTTACTGCACACTTACCTGGAGAAGGTGCTATGAAATTTGTGGATGAACATAATGAAGTTTTAATTTCAAGAGTTGGCGGGCCACAAAGAGGCAGTGCAGGAGACATGCCTGGCGTTAAGTTTAAAGTTTTAAAAGTTGTTGGAACTTCTTTAAAAGAATTAGTAAGAGGAAGAAAACAAAAACCGGTGAGATAATTTGAATGAAGCAAAAAACAACAATAAGGATGGACAAAGAATACTGCTTTTTAATCGCTATGACTCAAACATTATTGTCAGGGATAGGGGTCTTAGAAGATACATTAATCTTACACCCGTAATTTTACCAAGAACAGCAGGAAAGCATAATAACAAAAGATTTGGCAAAAGTAAAATGCATATTGTAGAACGATTAATAACAAAAGTAGGGATTACAGGTCATAGAGGGAAAAAACATAAGCGTTCGAGTGGAAAAAATGTTGGAAAATATTCTCTTGCAACTAAAATAGTAAAAGAAGCAATGCAAATAATAGAAGAAAAGACAAAGAAGAATCCAATAGAAGTAATTGTTAGAGCAATTGAGAATAGCGCTCCCATGCAAGAAACAACGGTTATTGAGTATGGTGGAGCAAGACACCCAAAATGCGTGGATGTTTCTCCTCAAAGAAGAGTTGATTTAGCACTAAGGTGGATTACGCAATCAAGTTATCAAGCATGCGGTGGGAAGAAACTTAGTTTTGTGCGCGCTCTTGCCAACGAGCTCATTCTTGCAAGCGAAGGAGATCAAAAAAGTGCAGCAGTTAATAAACGCATAGAAGTAGAAAGACAAGCAAAAGCAAGCAGGTAAATAACAAAAAAATTTAAATACTCGTTTTGTTAAAAGCATAATTCTTAGCAAGGATGGAGACCTAATTTTTTTAGTCATCCCCCATCCAATTGCTTCATCCTTGCTAACAATTAAAAATCTCTCGAAACCTTTTTAAAAAAATAATTTGTCTTTCAAATTTACTTAAAGTTTAAATTATGAATTATAGAGGTAATATTATGGCAAAGGAAACAATGACTGATAAAGTTAAAAGATTGATTGGTTTAAAAGAAAGAATAAGAAATATGGGTATAATTGCTCATATTGATCATGGAAAAACAACACTCTCAGATTCTTTGTTGGCAGGAGCTGGAATGCTTTCTTATGAAAAAGCAGGAGGGCAGAGGTATTTAGATACTAAAGAGGAAGAACAGCAAAGAGGTATTACAATTCAAAGTGCTTCAGCAAACATGGTGCATGAAGTTGATGGCAAAGAATATTTAATAAATTTAATTGATACTCCTGGACATGTTGATTTTGGAGGAGATGTTACTCGAGCTATGAGAGCTGTAGACGGGTCTTTAGTCGTGGTCTGTGCTGTTGAAGGCGCAATGCCACAAACAGAGACTGTGTTAAGACAATCTTTAAAAGAAAGAGTTAAACCTGTTTTGTTCATAAATAAAGTTGATAGATTAATAAATGAATTAAAATTAACGCCTGAACAAATGCAAGAAAGATTGAAAATAATTATTGGTAAAATAAATAAATTAATCTTTGCTTTTGCTCCAAAAGAGTTTAAAAACGAATGGCAAGTGAGAGTTGATAATGGTACTGTCGCTTTTGGCAGTGCTGTTGATAAATGGGCATTAAGCGTGCCTATAATGAAAAAGAAAGGCATAAACTTCAAAGACGTTTATGATGCTTATGCTTTAGAAAGTGAAGAAAGAAAAGAAGCTTTAAAAAAATTACAGGAAAAAGCTCCATTGCATGAAGCTGTATTAGATATGGCTGTGCATCATTACCCTAATCCAATGGAGGCGCAGAAGTACAGAATACCAAGGATATGGCATGGGGATTTAGAAAGTAATGAAGGAAAAGCATTACTTGCTTGTGATGAAAACGGACCTGTTATTTTTTGTGCTACAAAAGTTATTGTAGACCCTCAAGCAGGAGAATTAGTTGTTGGAAGAATATTTAGCGGAACCTTAAGAAGTGGGATGGATGTTCATCTTGTGAAAGCAATAAGCGATCAAAGAATTCAGCAAATATACATTTTTAAAGGAGACCACAAATTTTCAATGGAAGCAGTGCCTGCTGGAAACATTGTCGGTATTTCAGGATTAAAGAATGCAAGCAGTGGAGAAACAATAACCACTGTTAAAGATTTAACACCTTTTGAAGATATTAAACATATTTTTGAACCTGTTGTAACAAAAGCAATAGAAGCAAAAAATCCAAAAGACCTTCCAAAATTAATCAGGGTCTTAAGAGATCTTGTTAAGGAAGACCCAACACTTAAAGTTGAGATAAATGAAGAAACAGGCGAACACTTAATTAGTGGTCTTGGAGAACTTCATTTGGAAATAAAAGAGCACATTATTGAAAGAGATAGGAGCATACCTATTGTGACAAGCGAACCTCTTGTTGTGTATAGAGAGACAGTTCAAAAACATAGTGAGGTTGTGGAAGGAAAATCTCCTAATAAACACAATAAATTCTATATTTTTGTAGAACCACTTGAAAAGAATGTCTATGAAGCAATTGTTAAAGGAGATATTGTTGAGAGAAGAATAAAAAAGAAACTTCCTGAAATACAAAATGCACTGCAAGAAGCAGGACTTTCAAAAGAGGAGAGCAGAGCAGTTGTAGATATTTATAATGGAAATCTCTTGCTTGATATGACAAAAGGAGAAGTTCATATAAAAGAAGTCATTGAAATGGTTATGCAAGGTTTTGAAGATGTAATGAAAACAGGACCAATTGCAAAAGAACCAGTGAGCGGTGTTAAAGTAAAATTAGTGGATATAAAACTTCATGAAGACGCAATACATAGAGGTCCTGGACAAGTAATTCCTGCTGTAAGAGACGCAATTAAGAATGCGATTATGAACACTGAATACACTTTGCTTGAACCCATACAAACAATAAGAATTGATGCTCCAACAAACTTTATGGGTGCAGTGAATAAATTAATACAGTCAAGAAGAGGACAATTAGTTGATGTGTCTCAAGAACCATCATTAGTAATTATTACAGCAAAAGTGCCTGTTGCAGAAATGTTTGGATTTACAAGTGCTTTGAGAAGCGAAACAGAAGGCAGAGGCACATGGTCTCTTAAAGATTCAGAATTTGAAAAAATCCCACGAGAACTGCAAGAAACAATAATTAAAAAAATAAGACAACGCAAAGGACTTGCCTCTTAATTAATAAATATTCAATAATAAAACTAATTAGTAATATTTAAAAAAGAATTGGTTTTTATTCAATAAAAGCTGAAAACACTCATGATAACAAAATAGGTGATGAAATTATGGCAAAAGACAAACCACACATGAATTTGGTCTTTATTGGACATGTTGACCATGGAAAATCAACCCTTATTGGCAGGGTTTTTTATGAAACAGGAGCACTTTCTGAGCAGGACTTGGAAAAATATAAGAAAGAAGCAGAAGAATATGGTAAGGGAACCTGGGAGTTCGCTTATGCTGTTGATGCAACAAAAGAAGAAAGAAAAAGAGGAGTTACAATTGACTTAGCACATAGAAAGTTTGAAACAGAAAAATATTATTTCACAGTTATTGATGCACCAGGGCACAGGGACTTTGTAAAGAATATGATTACTGGAGCAAGCCAAGCAGATGCAGCAGTACTTGTTGTTGATGCTAAAGATGGTATAATGCCTCAAACAAAAGAACATGCATATCTTAGCAAAGTGTTAGGTGTTAAACAAATAAATGTAGCAATTAACAAAATGGATACAGTAAATTATGATGAAAAAAGATACAATGAAGTTAAGAATGAATTAATAAAACTTCTTAAAGGCATTGGTTATAATACAGACAAGATGCAGTTTGTGCCTGTCAGTGCATTAAAAGGGGATAATGTAGTAAAGAAAAGCGGAAACATGCCTTGGTACAATGGTCCTTCTCTTGTAGAAGCACTTAATATGTTTGAAGTTCCAGAACCACCTGTTAATTTGCCATTAAGGCTGCCTATTCAAGACGTTTATTCAATAACAGGCATTGGAACTGTCCCTGTTGGCAGGGTAGAAACTGGCGAAATGAAAGTTGGGCAAAAAGTTGTTATACAACCAGGAAATGTTACAGGAGAAGTAAAAAGCATTGAAATGCATCACGAACAATATCAAAAAGCAGGCCCAGGAGACAACATAGGATTTAACATTAGAGGCATTGCAAAGAATCAAATAAAAAGAGGAGATGTTTTAGGTCCTGTTGAAAACCCACCAACTGTTGCAAAAAAATTCAAAGCACAAATTATAGTGCTTAATCATCCAACTGTTTTGACAGTAGGATACACACCTGTATTCCATTGCCACACAAGCCAGGTTGCATGCAAATTTACAAAATTATTGAAGAAACTTGATCCAAAGACAGGTGCAGTGTTGCAAGAAAATCCTGACTTTTTGAAAACAGGTGATGCAGCAATTGTTGAAATAGAACCAACAAAAGCAATGGTTATTGAAAAGAAATCAGACATACCTCAATTGTCAAGCTTTGCAATAAGAGACATGGGAACAACAATCGGTGCAGGTGTCTGCATAGATATTATTGAAAAGGCATAATTCTGCCTTTCCAACTTTTTTATTTTTTTATTAATTACCATAAAATGATTTTTTCTAAAATTTGATTACCCTTTTTTTCAGAGAATTTCTTGTATACTGCATGAAGCGTATTTCTCTTATTTATCTTGTTTGAAAACGAGAAAATTTCTGCATCTTTTAAAATGCCGAAGCTATGAACATCTATGAAAAGTTCTTCAAGTTTAAGTTTTCTTCTTTTATTGCTTGAATAAATAAAATACATTTCAGTTTCTTTTATTAAATAATGCTCTTTGTTCTCAAAAGACAAAAGGTTTCTGTAAGGCACAATAATTTCAAGAACTTCATTTCCGTTTCTTTTATTTTTTAATGCAAGAAATTTTTCTTTGTTTTCTCTTATTAGATTAAAAAGCTTGTTTTGTTTTAAATTTTTGTTTGCTTCACAAGGATTAAAAGAAGGACTTTTTGTTAAATTCAAAAAATCTTTTAAATCACTGTAAAGAATTGTTTCTTTTATTCTTATGCTATAATCTAAAGAATTTATTTCTGACAAGCATTTTCTTTTATTTTCTTTTTTTATTATTAATTTCTCTACATTTGCATAAAGTTTAATTGCTCTCATTTTTTCCAGATTTTTTGCATACAGATTATATTATATGATGCTTTTTAATTAAATATATGTAGCATAAACTTTTTAAATTAAACTGTTGTGATATCTCGTTATGTCAAAAGCAAGAGTAAAGTTATTAAGCACAGACCCTAAAAAATTAGATGCTTTGTGCGAACAAATTAAAAGTATTGCTGAACGAGCAGGAGTTCCATTTAAAGGCCCGATAAAGCTTCCAACAAAGAAACTTAAAGTCCCTGTAAGAAGAAGTCCTTGCGGGAGTGGAAGAGAATCTTATGAAACTTGGGAACTAAGAGTGCATAAAAGACTAATTGATTTGCAAGCAGATGAAAGAGCATTAAGATTAATAATAAAAATTCAAATACCAAAAGACGTAAATATTGAAATGCAAATTCTTGATTAAGAAAATCATCTTAAATAAAAAAATATTCATAATTCTTTTTTAGTTCTGATTTTCCAAAACATTTTTAAAAAATGGATTTTTCTAACATAACATGATTAAAGCACACACATTTTTTTTAAGCATGATCATGATTGCTTTTTTGTTTGGATGCACGAATACTACGGGAATGGTTGTTTTTGATAGAGAGGGTTTTGGTTGTGCAAGAGATATTGAAGAAACTAATCCTGTTTGCGTGGATTTTAACCTCACAATTAATGCTACGGATATCATAAACAACAGTGTTTTCTTAATTCCTGTGAAAATAAGTAATGTTTATTGCAATAATAAACATCTTGAATTAGTGCCTAATGAAAGTGTCTTGGTTCTTGATGATTACGAAACTCAAAGATTCAAAAAACTGTTTTTAGAAAATAGTTCAAACACTTGTTTTAATTGTGTTGATATTTATTTAGATGATGATTTTGTTAAAGGAAAGAAAACACTTAAAACAAATATTAATATTAATTTAACAAAACTTAGTAATCATTCTTCATGGTTTTTTATGAAAGTTCCATATACCCTAAATTTTGAAAACAATGATAATTCTATTGTTTCTTTTTGTAAAGGTTATGTTTTTATTAATGCTAGTGGAGGAAACAAGACGTTTTCGATTTCTTCAAAATTTTTTAATAATACCCTTCCTGAAAAAACTAAATGGAGTGAAAACAAAACAGAATATAACACGCTTTGTAATATTGAAAATCTAACATATAAAATAATTAATAATAAAACAAGAGTGCGAGGCAAGGTTTACTGTGACATGCCCTTATTCAAGGACCTTCCAGAAGAAGTGCAAGAAGCTCATTATGAAGATAATTGGGGATTAACTTCTCATGCTCCAAAGTGGTTGCCTTTTATAGGAGAAAAAGATTTGTACAAAGAATTAGAAAAAATTGGTTTCATAGATGTTTATAATATAACGAGTGTTAGAATTGAATTAATAGGTGAGGATGGGAACGTATTAACAAATAAGACAGAAAAGATTTCCTTTTCAAAAGAAAAAGGATTCAAGGAGTGGAGGGATTTTGAGTTTAATATTAATCACGATGTTAAAGATAAACCATTTATTTTGAGAGTTTGGGCGAAAACACTTGTTTACAAAACACCTGAATACTCTTACGCTGAGATAATAAACGCTTACGAGAAATAATAAAATTTTTTTTTTAATTCTTAGTTTCATCCTCATGCAAGAACTTACTTAGTTTTTCCTGAACCATTCTCTCACCAATTAAATGCATTGGTGGTTCAACACGCTTAAAACTGAAACCCCAATCATTAAGCATTTTAAGAGCGTTCCTCGTAATGCTTGGAGCTGCGAGAACTCCTTTAACATTATTAATCCCACGCGCTTTCTTAAACTTCTCAACATACCTGCGTAATTGCTGAACCCCGCTTAAACCAGCTTTATAACGCTTGCACTCCACTATAACATAATCTTTTTCCTCGCATCCAAGAACATCAATGAAACCATACTTGGTTTGCTCCTCTAAACTAACAGGCCTAAAATTCTTAGAGATAATGCTTGGATTCTCATAAATTCTTCTTGCCATATCTGCTTCACTCCCAATAACACGCAACTCACCAGCACTACTAAAATCATTAGTGAAGACCGCGCTAACTTTTTTAATTATTAATACTAATTCTTCTCTGGGATTAATGTTAAGCACTTTAATTTTAAGAACTTCATCATTAAGTTTTGCATTAATGCTTGAACCTTCCCGCATCCAATTAATAGGATTAACCCCACTACTATTATGAATTAACACGCATCTATCGGGCTTAATAATTAGTAAACGCTCACCACAACTTAACTCACTAACAGCCCTGCCCTTATAATTCACTCCGAACACTCCTAATAACACTACTAACCACTTATTCCTCACACCAACACTTACAATATCCTTGACTTCGTTTAATTCAGGCGCGATTCTTAACATCATACAATTAATCATAATTCACAAACAATTATTAATAACTATTCCTTACTAATTCCTTAATGCCAAGAGTTTTTAAAACAAGAAGAGGTAATCTTGTGTTCATTCGCAAGGCGCGAAAGCCTCATAGGTGTTCAAAATGTTATAATATAATTAGAAAAGGAGAAACTTACTATGAGGTTAAATACACTTTTTCAACAAAACATTCAAAAAGATATTGCAAATTGTGTTGGAATAAAAAAAAATAAATTTGTAAAAAAAAATAAAAAAGAGACACCTTAACCCCTCCTAGGCGCTCTTAACAATTCTATAATACAATCTTATTTAAATTACTTTCGCTTTTTATTTTCACTGCTAAAAAGACATTTGTTGAAAAGGTTTAAATCTTTTTAATTTTCTATATAATACCTATGAGTGTAATTAATTTTTTAAGAAAAATTTCTACTGGCATGTGTTTGAATGCGTCTGTTCTTATTATAACTTCTTTGATTGCAATCCTTGTTTTGAACCATTATTATTCTTATAATTATTTATTTAATGTTCTTATGGATGCTGGAGACAAGGCAATTCCATTACTCCTGGACAAAACTAATTTAACTTCCTCATTGCTTCAAATATATCAAATAAATGCAAGTTATGATGGTATGAGTTTTGATGAAATGCATCATAATTGCGAAGTGTACGGTGTTGTTAATAAAGATATTGAAGAACTCCCACTTCAACTTCCTTGTTTTACTTGCGAGAGTTTATTAAAATTTAATAATGGTTCTGAATGCGTGTTAAATTATAGGAAGAAAATCAAAGGAATAAATTCAATAAATAGTTTTTTAAGCGTTCTCTCTGATTTTTGCAATGCAGAGAACTCCCTTGAAATTTTAAGTTCTGATACTAACATTCCTTGCTTGAATTGTCAAGACTTAAGAATGTATTCAAAACCAGAACAATGTCTTAATCAAACATTCTATTCTTTATACACAAATAATTTGAATAACTCCCTTATTCAAGGTGTTTTGCCTTTTAATTCCACGATTTCATTAGAAGAAATAAATAAGAAAACAAAATCTTATTCAGGAATTTTTTTTGGTGTAATCTTGTTGTTTCTTGGGCTTGCATTTTTAATTTCTTCAGATAAAACTAATTTTCCAAAAATTTTTTTCAGAAAACTATTTGTCTCAAACCTTTTTTCAGGAAGCATTACTTTATTACTTATTTTATTACTTCCAAAACTTGAAATCTTGCTTTTCCAAAACACGGGTTTAAACACTTCAACTGATTCTTTTGTAATTATAAACATTCTTCTTAACGGGATTTTGAAAACCCCTTTAATCGCATTAACTATTACTAATCTTGTTATGGCATTTGTTGGTTTTGCTGGTTTTCTCATTCTTAAATTCACTTTGAAGAAGAAATCTAAAAAAGAAATCTAAAAAAGGAAAGATAAACTTTTAAAGTATTCTTATATTTTTTAAACTTGTGCCAGGGTGGCGGAGTGGTCTAACGCGCAGGCCTGGAGAGCCTGTCCTCTTTTTGAGGGCACGAGTTCGAATCTCGTCCCTGGCGCTTTTCTTCTTACAGTTCATGTTTTTCTTATTTTTTTAAGCATTTTTTTATGAATTTCTCATCCAACAAGAAGGAGTCATCACATGTTTGTTTTAAATGATAAGAATGACCTATCTTGAAATAAGCGTGCTCAACAGATTTTCCAAGTTCTTGAACAGCAGTTACTGCTGGCACAAAATCTCCATCCCCACTAACAAGAATTGCAGTATCATATGCATTATTATATGCGTACCTTAACATATCTACAGCAATACGAATATCATCTTCTTTAACAGCATAAATAATCTTCTCATCTATCTTCCTTTTTTGCATTCTGCAAAGAATAACACTCACTTTCCTTGTCTTTTTCAACTCTTCAAAAAAACGTTGCTGTGCCTTGTACTTTTCCTTATTCATTGCTTGATCCAAAGGAGCATTATAATAATAAACCCTCACAAGTTTTCTCTTCTTTCCAGCAAGTAATTCGCCTAATTTAAAAAAATCCAATTTTTTGTTGTTTAGATTAAGAGATTTCAACCCATAATAGAAATTGCTTCCATCAATAAATACGCAAACTCTTTCCATTCACAAATTGAAATTTTATATAAATATTAACTTTATGATATAAATAATAAAAGATAAAACCTGCCGTTGCCGAAGCAATGGCAGGGAGCATATTAATATTAAATATTATTAATGTTTTTTTAAAGGTTTTGTTAAATAAAAATATCAACAAGTTTTTACAATGTGAAAATTTAATTAAATTATTGGTATTTATAAACTATAACAAAGAGAACTTTTTTGTAAATGATTAATGAGCTATTAATGAAATGAAGAGTGATAAAATTCAAGATTTTATTCCTGGCGCTGTTTTTCTCTTACAATTAACTCAATAATCTTAAAATCCAAAAAATAAGTCTTTACTAAAAACACTTCAATAATTCTTTCTAATGGAGTCATACTTGAATAAATTTTAGAAAAATTATTTTCTAAAATCAACTTAAACTCTTCTTCAGATTCATTTTCAAAAAAATTTGGAGGACAAATAAAAGGAAAATAGTTTTCAGCAATCACATTATTTAAAATTTAACTACCCTTTATTAAAATATTGGATTAAGAAAATTTACCCCAATCCCTTTTTATAAACCAATTTGGCCTCCAGTTAATAAATTTTGAAGGATCGAATGTTTCAGTTAAAACCTCAAATTCTTTTATCTGATTTTTCTTTAATCCTAAGGGATGAGGCCTCTTATCACTTTCATAATCCCAAAACCAATATTTTGGAATTTTAATTTTAGCTTTTCTACTAGGTCCAAAATCTAAAGGAGCACATTTTCTTTTAAGATTACACTTATCTTCTTTTGAATAAAATGTTAGTAAAATTTTTCTTTTTTTGTGTATTGCGGAAATAAATTCTTTATGATTTATCATAAGTTTAATTAAAACAAATAATTAATTTAAGTTTTTCTTATATTTATAAATTTTTTATAATAATGTTAAGAAAAGATTTTTTAACAAAAAGATATTAAAATTAAGTTATAAAACAAGAGTGGAAAGACCTTTTGGTGAAGGAGAAGAATTTATCGATGGCGAATGTGTTTCAAAAATAAAAATAACTAAAACACCCCAAGGTAAAGAAGCTTTACAAATCCGAACTTTTTGAAGATTTTCTAATTATGATAAATGAAACGCAGGAGTTTGGTTAGACAAAGGAATTGATATTAGCAAATGGATTAATTGGTTAATTAAAAATATAAAAAAACTTGTTTTGAATGTTTTGGGGGAAAATATTGAGGTTACAAAAGAAGAAATCAATAATTATGAACAACAAATTATAACTTTAAAAAATAAATTAAGAACAACAGAAGAAAAATTAGAAAAATCTAAAAATGAATTAAAAAAAGGAACTTAAACTAAGATTATCTAAAGAAATTATTGACAAAATTGAAATATATGAAAAAAACTTAAAGGAGTTAATAGAACTTATAGAGTATTCATTCAAAAATAACAAAAGAATAGAAACAAAAATAGGAGATAAAATAAAAGAAAATAAATGGGTTTTAGGTATTGATTGTGAAGTTAAAGCTAAAGAAAAAAATAGATCTACAAACAAAGTTAGATCTCCACATAAAAAATGAATTACAACAAGATAAAATATTTGAGTTTAAAAGCCCCAAGTTAAAACCTTTTAAAAAAGAAAAGAAAGAAAGCAGATTTATTGTTTCAGAAGAATTATCTCAAGCATTAAACCAATTAATTATATATTTATCCAAGTTAGATTTTTATTAATACTGAAGGAACCTATGAAGTTTATAAAGCTCAGGGGAGTGTAATTATAGGTTATAATCTTAAAAATATTGAAAAAAAATTAATAAAAGATTGGAATTATCATCTTGCACCAATCTTAAAAATAATCACCTGTGATGAATTATTAAAAAATGCAAATATTCAATTAAAAATAATAAAAAAAGTAAGAGAAAAAGAAAATAATAAGAGAATCCAAAATTGAATTTGCCATTTCTAACCTAAAAAATTATTAATAAATAAATATGCTCAGAAAAGTTGTTAATCTTTACAATAAAAAACTAAAGATACAATATTAGATTAATATTTGATTAATCTTCATATAATTTTTTTAATTTATTAGTTATTTTTTTAGTTAGTTTATCTGAACTATTCTTATCATATAAACTTGTTTTGATCTCATGAAGAAAATTCTCTTTTTTGTCAGATACTAAAAAAATGATTATGGATTTACGTAAATAATTTCCAATAATTAACAAAAGATTATTTAATTCTTGGTTCTTACACATTTTTCCATGAACATATTTGCTTCTTAAGTCATATGCTTTTTTTATATTAGTAAAAACATCATTAGGATTTTCTGAAAAATTACTTAACAATAATGCTGCTTTTATTGATAATCTAAATTTTAATTCGCTATTACTCTGTAAATAAAGAGCTTCTAAACCCATAATAAAGAGTGTTAACCTCCTAATTGAGGGAGAATTATCAGTTAATGCATCTTTATATCGCTTTAAAGCAATATCTAAGTAATTCTTAGTAGAATGAAGTGACAATTTTTCATTAGTCAAAGGAAGCATATTATCTAAAAAATTTTTTAATTTTTTGATATCTTTTTTTTCTAAAAAATAAAAAGGAATTTCATTGGGATGATTATTGAGACTAAATACTCCCCCTGTTCCATTAGTCAAAGTAGTTGTTTCAAAATAATAACATAAATAAAATATATTCCCTAAATCAAATAATCTTAATAAGTTTTCAATTCTATGAATTTCTTCCTGAGCCTCATAAAAACTATCTTTTTTTATTTTTAAAGTCATGTGGGAATCCGGATGCATATATTTATTATATCCAGGAGAATTAATCCATTCTGTTAAATCATTTTCATTCACTCGTCTGATTTTTATTTCAGTTCCATTTGAAAGATTAATGCTTAAAGGCTCTTTAACAACAATTCCCTTAAACAAAATTTTAGCAACAAATTCAAGTTCTTCATTATTTAATTCTTTATTAAAAATATTTTCTAAATACTCAGAAATCTCTTCGGAATCACGTTCTTCAAAAAATTTTCTTGTTGAGATAATGATAAAACGTTTAATTAATGTTTTTACATAACACTTCTTCGATAAATCATCTTGAGGTAAATTAGGAATGTTATTTACAAACCAATTATAAAGATTCACATAAACTTCTTTATCTTCTAATTTTTTGTTGATTTTATTAGAAACTTCATACAAATTCATAACTTTTTTTCCGTTAATGACATTATAAGAAAGAACCCTGCCGTCACTATTAAATGTTATGTCTTTTACAAACTTTTTATCGACAGAAATATTTTTTAAATTATTAAAAATATTCAAAATTTCCCTAATCATGTCTGAAAATACTTTATTCATAAAATTAGATAAAAAAGAATTATTTAAAATATTAACTCTGGGGTTCTTCATTTTCATTTTTTTTATCAAACTTTGACATAATCACTTTCTTTGGGTTCACTACTTTAACCATGATAGATGTCCTTAAATTAAATTGTATTTTATTGTTCTTAGAATTACAAAAAGAATATTTCACATCTAAAAAATAATTATTAATGTGAATATAAAAATTGGTTTTTGGATGTAATAATGTATGGAACAAAATTATTATAAAAAAAGAATTTTTAATTTTTGTTTAATGAAGAAAAATCATGTCATAATTATATCTATATTATTTCTATCTATGTTTACATTTTCTGTTGGAGAAACACTAACTCAAAATAATTCATTATTTTTAAAAAATAGTCCTATTTTCTCGTTAAAAAAAATTTTTATTAATCCGGAATTAGAATCATTAAAAAAAGAAGTGAATAATTTGTCTGAAGAAGTAAGTAATCTCAAAAAAGAAATTAGTTCTTTAAAAACAATTATTAATGAAACAATGTATCTTTACCAAGATAGTTTAAATAAAAAGATAATGAATAATTTAATCGAAAATTATTGCGTTTTTACAGGAGAACAACCTGACTGTGAACCTTACAAGTTAGTTATTAATCCCGAGACTTTGTTGAAAGTTCGTATTTATAATTCTACTTGTGTTAGGTATCCTCTTATAAAATCTTTTTGTTCTGATGAAGAAAATTATGAAAGAATATATGGAAAGCATGTTAATTTTTCTTTGGTTAAAATAGTAAAAATTAATTATGGCAATAAATTTAGAATTAGAATTCATCTAAAACAAGAATGGGATGAGGTTATAGGTAATTTAAAAAACAATTCTTTAACTGAGGATGTATGGGTATTATATCCTTTAACAGATAATTATACCTCCTTAAAAACAGAGGTTATGACTGATTTAAACAATATGTTAATAAAAGTTAACAACTTAACTATCTCTGAGGAAGTAACAATTTACTAAATTTTATAGCACCATTACTTTTTAAACAAATTTAGAAGTTAAAAACACCATAAAATATACAAAAATTAATTGAGGTTTACTACATCTGTGAAAATGGCGAAGATGATGCTTTGTTCGAATCAATAAGAGGAAAGAAGATTGCGATGAATAACAATGGATCAGGAAAGAGGTGAATTCATTTTTTCTTTGTTTTTTATTGACCCGTAAATTTATTAATTTATATATTCTTTTTTAATTATTGCCTATGAGTATAAAGGTCTCAATGCATTTATATGAAGTAAGATTGTCTGTTAATGGTTCATGTAATCATAATTGTATTTATTGTGGACCATTTTCAGATGGTAAAAAAGATCTTGGATATGAGAAATTAAATTTAAAACAAGTTGAGCTTCTTCCATCTTTACTTAAACAGTATAATTTGCATGTTCAAATAACGGGAGGGGAACCAACTCTTCATGGAGATCTTATAGATATTGTTAAAATTTTGAGAAGAGGTGGTTTGGAAGATATAGGTATGAGTACAAATGGTTCTAGACTTTCACCTAATTATGCTTCGTCCTTGATTAACGCAGGAATTTCAGATATACATATACATTTACCATCTTTAGACAGAGAAGTATACCTAAAAACAACAAGACCTAAAAACAAAAAAGAGAATTTAGAAGAGATAATAAATACAACCTTTTTTTTAAAATCAAAAAACACGCGTGTAGAGTTTAATACTCCTGTTACAAAAATTAATTTGCCTACTCTTCCAAAATTATTGAGTTTTTGTTATGAAAATGAGATAAATCTTAAATTAATTGAGGAAGTTAATATCCTGAAAGAAAATATAAAACTAGAGGATATTACCACTTTTTTGGAAAAGTGGTTTGAAAAAGAAAAAGTAAAGACTATAAAAAAAAATGTAAAAAATACATATGGTAAGGTTTATTCTATTAATGATAATTTTTATTTTAGAATTGCTCCTGCTACAGAAGGGTTAGTTGATTATTTAAATAAAAAGTCTAAAAGAATTCTTTATGATGGGAGATATTGGATTGGAGGAAAAAATAATTTATTTTTATTTACTCCTTCTTACTTTTTAAAACCTATTCAAGGAACTTTTAATGATTTAAAAAAAAACTTAATTAAAACAAAAAGGATTTATGATGGATATGCTAAAAAATAAACTTAAATATGGTAAATTCATTGCAGATTCCTTTTATTTAGAAAAACATGCTAAAAAAGTAATTGTATTCTGTCAGGGAATTCCTGGAATTTCTAGTTATGAAGAAATGGCAAGAGAATATGTTAAAGAAGGATTCATTTTTATTCATCCAAAATATATTGGAAGTTGGGAAAGTTTTGGAGAGTTTCATATAAAAAATTGTAGAGACTCAATAATTGATTTTGTTAATGCTTTATTTGACAAGAAAGTTAAAACCATTTTTGGTCAACAATTTGATTTAAATTTTGACAAAGCGTTTATTTTAGGGCATAGTTTTGGAGGGAGTGTTGCTTTATGTGCTGGTGCAGATTTAAATGTTGATGGTATTATTGCAATTTCACCAGTGATTAATTACAGAAAACATGCAAAGGAAAGTTTTAAAGAAGAGGATTTGTCTGGTTTATTTGATTTAATGAAAGCAGGTTTCAGTAATGTATATAGAAATTTTAAAAGAGAAGAATGGGAAGAATTCTGTAAAAGTGGATTTGACTTAAACGCAATAGATTACATTGAAAAGTTGAAAAATAAAAAAATATTTTTAATACATGGAAATAAAGATAAATCTGTTAATTACAATAAATCAAGAAGGTTTTATTTTAAGTTAAAGACTCTTGGTGCAGATATTTCATACCTTCAAACAGAAGATAATCATAGTAATGTTAAATTTAATTCAATATCTAACATTGTATTGTGGATGAAACAATGAAAGAGTATGTTATAGCAAACCCTCCTGTAGGGATACATAAAGGAGATTTGGTAAGGATTAAAATCTTAAATAAAGAAGGAATTCTTATTAAGGAAATAATAGGTGTTTATGGTACTAGGATGATGAATTATCCAGATAATACTCTGGTAGTTTACCCAGGGAGTTCTTTATTGAATAAGTTTATTAAAGAATCAAAAGAGAATAGAGACCCAACATCTGGATTAATAGAGATAGGCATAGTTAGAGAAACAAATAGTGCAGAGAAATTAGGTGTAAAACTAGGAAGTATTGTTATATTAGAAAGAGCACATTGATTTCATAATTATTTATGTCATCAAGCAATGAAATTATTCAGGAGATGACTTATTTAAATCAACACAAATAGAAACCTTCTTGTAAATGATTAATGAGCTATTAATGAAATGAAGAGTGATAAAATTCAAGATTTTATTCCTGGCGCTGTTTTTAAACATATGCTTCTAATATGTTTCTTTTATAATGTTCTTGGACTTCTTTTATGAGCTCTTCTAAAGGGATTGGTTTTAAACATGATTTTAAAATTTTTTCTAAATCTAAATCAAATATTGTTTCAGCACGTTCAGTTTCATCAAAAAAAGAGAATTTAATATTAAAGCAAACATTGTTTTCACCAATAATTTTTTTTGTTTTAAATATTGTTTCAATAAATAAACTTCCTTTAATTCTATCAATATCATATATTTGAAGAAAATCATAGTTTGGTAAAGTGTTTTTATCATAATTTGGTCTTATTTCATTTTTAAATTTAAATCCAATACTTCTCATAAAATTTTCTAAATTAATTCTATAAACTCTTTTATCAAACATTAAAGCAAAACCATAATTTATGTGGTTATACAGGATTACAAAATAATTGCATTCCATACTTTTTTTTTGATTTTTATTTTTTTTAAAAATTATTACAAAAAACTTTTACAAAGGAGAGCAAGATTTATTAATGATTATGCTTTTATTTTTTGGTATGGCTCGAGTAATTGGAGTGTTTTCAGGAAAAGGGGGAGTTGGTAAAACAACAACAACTGTTAATCTTGGTGCAACACTTTCTTATGAATTTAATCAAAATGTTACTGTTGTTGACACAAACACAAGTAGTAGTTGTTTGGCTTTGCATTTAGGATTGCATTTCTCTCCATTAACAATTAATTCTGCATTAAAAGGTGAAAGTGATGTTGAAGATATTATTGAGATTCACGGTTCTAATATGAAAGTAATTCCTGCGAGTTTAAGGTTAAGTGATAGTTTTATTGATCACTCACGATTGCCACAAATAATAGAACAAATTAGTAAAATAAGCGATATAATTCTTTTAGACACAGCACCAAGTATTGGTGCTGAAACAATTTGGAGTTTAAAGTGTTGTGATGAAGCAATTATTGTCACAAATCCAGACCTTCCTTCAGTTATTGAAGCATTAAAAATGATTAAACTTTCTAGAGAGTATGATGTTCATGTGCTTGGCGTTGTTGTAAATAAATACTCAAAAAATAATAGTTTATCTCTTTCTGAGATATACAAGATTTGTAATGTCCCTATTATTTCTTTAATTCCTGAAGATAAAAATGTTCCAAAGAGTATTTCTGCAAAAATACCTATTACGCATTACAAACCATTTTCAAAAAGTTCTATTGCTTTCAAAAAATTAGCTGCTGATTTAATAAATGCTGAGTATAAACAAGATTTATTTAGTGCAATAAGGAGTAAACTTGGGTTTTGATTATGGAATTGAATGAGATAAAAGAAATTGTTACTGATAATAAGAAGGTTGAGGATTTTATTTCTGTAGAAGATTATGTAAGAAAATATGAAAAAGAAAAAAAGAATTCAGAAATAATGGTGAGAACCTTAAATGAATTAAAAAATTGCAAGATAAAAGGGGTTTTTTGGTGCGATTCTTTGAGTTTAACAATTAAACTGAAAACAAAAGATTTTGTAAGATTGGTTAAATCTAAAAAATTGATTCCAAAAAGGAATAAGAATAGGATTGAAGCATTTTTTAATGGTTGTAATTTGATTGCAAGTGCTGATAAATATAAGATAATAAACGCTATTAGAGAAATTAATTCTATAAAAATGAATGGGTTTGAGTTTAAAGATTTAGAGGATTTAGCAGAACATTTAATGGAATTAAAATTAAATAAAAAAGAAATGAAAAAAATAATTTTATGGTTGAAAAAAATAGGTTATGAAGATTTATCCTCAAGATTTGAAGAAATATTAATTGATAATGGGGATATTGGTTTTGCAAAAAGAATTCTTTTATTAGAAGTGCTCAAAAAAATAAAACAAGAATTAAAAGAAGAATTTCAGGCAATAAATTTTGACTAAAATATTGTTTTTAAACTTGTCTTAAATCAATTAAGTACTTACCATCTTTTATTTTAAAAACAACAGGTCTTTTTTTATCAAATACTTTCACGAGGTCAATCTCGTATTTACCTGGTTTAACAACAGTAATGGTTTCTAAATCTAACACGATTGGTTTATCCTTTTTATTATTAATGCCTATTACATCTCTTATATCTTTTTCAATTTCTTCAATTTCATCAGGTGTTAATTTTGGAAGTTTTTTATTAAGATTTTCTTCTTTTATAAAATAAAAGAATTTCCCACCGCAATTATCACACCCAGTAAGTAATTGTTTTGCTCCATCAGGATATAATGCACCGCACCTAACACATTTATGAGGCATACTAACAATAATTAATTACTTTCTTTATAACAATTTCTTATGTAAAACTTATTCTGAAAAATCTGCATTTTAAGTCAAGACCCTTTGTTTTCTCAAGTTTTTTCAGAACTAATTTTATGCAAAGATTAGTATTTCTCTTATCTCATGTAATGATTTATTATAAATAAATTAAGTGATTAAGGCGGATAAATAAAAAAAACAATGTAAGACGAAGAGAAATTAAGAAATAAGAAACCTGTTACAAGAACTAAGATTTTCTATAAATTAAATTTCTTGAGAAGTTTTGGTCTTGTGAAGTTAATATTTTTCCAAGTAAAACATAAATTACAGTGATAAAATGCAAAAAAAGAGGATAAAGATGAATGTTAACAAAAAAGGAAATCAGAGACAAAAAGTTTTATAAAGTTGGAAAATCTACAATATAGTAGATAAATCAACTGATGATAAAAATGTTAAAAGATAACGAAATAAAAATAATGGAATGTTTTTTTCCTTTACTGAAAAACAGTTATACCACTAAAGAAATTGAGAATAAGTCTAGCTATTCACATGAAAGAGTTTATACTATTTTAATGGGTTTAGTAAAGAAAGGTTATTTATTAAAAAGAAAAACTGGAAAAACCTATTTATTTAGCATTAATCCAAAAAAAGATTTCTTGTTGCTTTTCATTCATTTTCATACTAAAAAAAAGGAGAGATTTCTAAAATCTAAACCAGCATCTATAAAAAATTTATTAAACGAATTTATTGAGAAAATAAGCAATAATGATTTAATCTCTGTTATTGTGTTTGGCTCTTATGCAAAAGGAGAAGAAAGCAAAGAAAGCGATATTGATGTTTTGTGCATAACAAGAAGAAAGTATGCTATTGATAGAATAGCATTGTCTTTAACCCACAAGTATAATAAGAAAATAGTTCCTATTCTTGTTTTAGTAAGGGATTTTCCAAATATGAAAAAAGATAATCCTGTTTTTTATGAGGAATTAATCAAATTTGGGGTTATTTTATATGGAATGGAATCTTTTTATAACCTAACTTTAGGTAAGAAAAAATGAAAGAAAGGAAAGATTTGAAAGGGTATCTTAGAAAAAGAATTTTAATAAAAATGCCCTCAATGAAAAGGCTTGTTGGCAATTTCTTAGAAAAAGCAAGAACGAACTTAACTACAATGAGTATTTTATCAGCTATTAAAAAAAATAAAAAAGTTATTGAATTATTGAACATCCCAGAAGATTACTCTCCTAATGAATGGATTGTTACTACAGCTTATTATTCAATGTATTTAGCTGCTTTGGCAGCTTTGGCCAAATTAGGTTATAAAAGTAAAAATCATATAGCGACAGTATTGGCTTTGGAAGAGTTTTTTGTGAAAAGAGGACTGTTAGAAAAAGAAATTTTGGAATTGATAGAAAAAGCCAGATTAGAAGTTGAATATATAGAAATGATAAAAACAGCAAAAGACAAAAGAGAGATTGCGCAATACTCTCCAACAAAGAAAACTGTAGATTCTGTTGCTGAGGACATAAAGAAAGATGCCTATGAATTTGTTGACAGGATGGAAAAATTATTTGAAGAAATAAAAATTAGTGAAAAAAATGAATAGTTTTAATATTTCAGGTAATGCTTCTTCCTCTCTGGTAGGGAATAAAAACGAAGCAATAAAAAGTTTTCTTTTTCTCTTTAATATTTATGACGGGGTTGGTTAGTGCTTAGATAACTTGAAGAACAAAAGATTTAAGTATTGGTTTATTCAATATATTTATTGAATACTTAAATAAAAAGAGGGGGTTATTGTAAAAAAACTCAAAAACAGAATGGATGTGTTAAAAGCATTTTTTCCAGAAATAAATAAGGAACTTAATATCAAAGAAGTGTCTAAAAAAATCAGACTGTCTTATCAGCCAACTTACACTTATCTAAAAGAACTCGCTGAAAAGAAAATGCTAAACCACAAAAGAGTAGGAAATATTCATCTTTATTCTCTAAATTTAAAAAATCCGGTTGTTATTAAAGAAATTGAAAACATTGAATTTGAAGCAAAAGAAAAATTAATTAATAGTTTAGGTAAGAAAACCCAGAAAATTCTTGAAGATGTTTTAGTTCAGATTCAGGAAGTGCCTGTATTATTGTGTTTGTTGTTTGGCTCAACAGCAAGAAAAACAAGAGTTAGAGTAAGTGATATAGATTTGTTTTTTGTTGTTTCAGAAATTAAATATGCTGATAAAATAAAAAGAATATGCAATACTTATAATATGAAGTATGATATAAAACTATCCCCTATCATTGTTTCTTTAAAGGAATTTAGAAAAATGCTTATTGAGAGAAATGATTTTACAAATAACCTATTAAAAGAAAAGATTGTTTTATTTGGGTTAGAGTTTTATTATACTGAATTAATTAAATCTATGAAGGTGCTAAAATGGATTTGAAATTATTGAAAAATCGGCTGGACGGTTATAAGCAAAAAGGTTTGTTTAGAAGGAATGACAGAGAAAAAGATTTAGCGGGTAAATATCTTGAAAAAGCAAGGAATAATCTGGTTGGAATGCAGATTGATTTTAAAATTTCTTCTGATGACAAAATTCAGAAAGTTTTGGAAATTTCTAATTTTACAGAATATGATTGGGTTATTATTAAGGGATATTATGCAATGTATCTTTCTGCTTTGTCCTGCTTGGTAAAACTTGGATTTAAGTCAGAAAACCATAATGCAACAACTCTTGCTTTAGAAATATATTTTGTTCATTCAGGAAGATTAGAAGAAGAGTATGTTAAGGTTTTGGAAAAAGCAAGACTTGAAAAAGATTATGTTGAAAAATTGAGAGTAACAAAACAGGAAAGAGTTATTGCTCAATATAATGTTTCAGTTGATGTTAAGAAAAGAACAGCAAAATGGATTTTAGAAACTGCAAAAGAATTTGTTGACAGGATGGAAAAATTATTTGAAGAAATAAAAATTAGTGAAAAAAATGAATAGTTTTAATATTTCAGGCAATCTCTCTTCCTCTCAAGTCGGGGGGGAAAGCAGAAAAGAGGTAAAACATGAATGAAAAAAAATTATTAAAACTGATTGAAAAAGGAGAAAATCAGAGAGTAGAGTTTAAAGAAAAATTTGACAAAGAAGCAATAGAAACAGCAACTGCTTTTGCAAACACTAATGGAGGAGTAATTTTAATTGGAATAAATAACAAAGGGAAAATTAAAGGCGTTTCAATTGGAAAAGAAACCTTGAAAGAATGGGTAAATAAAATTTCCCAGGCAACAGAGCCAATTTTAATTCCAGAAATAGAAAAGCATAGCATAGAAGGAAAAGATATTGTTGAAATTATAATTAAAGAATCTCCAATAAAACCAGTAGCATACAAAGGAATTTGTTTTTTGAGAATAAAAAACAGCAATAGGAAATTAAGCCCAAAGGAAGTTTCTGAATTTCATTTACAAACAACTGGTTCTTCTTGGGATAGTTATTTAGCAAAAGATGCGGATTTAGAAGATATTGATTTGAAAAAAGTTGAAGATTATATTAAATTAGCAAATGAAACAGGAAGAAAGAAAATAAAAGAAAAACCCTTGGAAGTTTTGAGAAAATTAGAATTAGTGAAAAATAATAAACCAACTTGGGCATCAATTTTGCTTTTTGGCAAAGAGCCACAGAGATTTGTTTCACAGGCAAAAATTCATTGCGGTAGATTCAAAGATGAAACAACCATTATTGATGATTCATTGATTGATGGCACTATAATAGGGCAGGTTGATAAAGCCTTAGAATTTATTAAAAGACATTTGAAATTAAAGTTTGAGATAACAGGAAAGCCAAGAAGAAAAGAGGAATGGGAATATCCTTTAGATGCTTTGAGAGAAGCTGTGATAAATGCGATTTGTCATAGAGATTATACAGAGCCAAGTGAAATTCAAGTCAGAATTTATGATGATAAATTAATTATCTGGAGTTCTGGAAAATTGCCATTAGGCATTACTCTTGAGGATTTGCATAAACCTCACAAATCTGTTTTAAGAAATAAACTAATTGCACAGGTATTTTTTGATATTGCTTTTATTGAAAAGTGGGGTTCTGGGATTCAGAGGATAATTCAGTCCTGCTTAAAACAAGGTTTGCCAGAGCCAAAGTTTGAGGAATATCAAGGATTTAGGGTACTCTTTAGAAAAGATATTTATACTGAGGAGTATTTAAAGAAATTAGGGTTAAATGAAAGGCAGGTTAAAGCTGTAATGTTTGTAAAAAAAGAGGGCAAGATAACAAATAAAAAGTATCAGAGTTTATTTGATGTTTCAGAGAGAACTGCTTCAAGAGAACTTAGCAAACTTGTTAAAAAAGTTGTGTTGAGGCAGGTAGGTATTACTGGTAAAGGGACTTATTATGAGTTAATGGCGACAAAGACGCCACAAAGACGCCACAAAGACGCCAAACGTCTCAAAGAGGTTTTAACATGATAAAATCATTCAGTTATAATAGAGCTTCCGCTCCAGCAGGAGGGGCGAGCGACTTCGTGGTAGGGACAAACACAAAATATCAAATAACCCGTGCGAGGTCGGGAGTAGAAGCGACTTTGCGAGATGTTATCGCAAAGCCAAATGTAAAAATTCAAAGCAGGGGCGAGTTTATTGGAAAGCGACAAATATCAAAAATCAATCCCGACTTTCCAATGAAGGAGTAGGGAGTAGAAAGCAAAAAAACGATAAGTTATTATTCATAACTCTGATTTTCTTTTTCTCTTTAATGTTTTTACCTGGGTTGGTTAGTGCAATAACCAGTGAAATAACAATACAGGACCAAACAAATGTTAAATGCAAGTTCATATTGGAGAAACAGCTTGGGAAGTTTAGATAATGAATGCTTCATAAAAAGATTTAACTTTAGAATCTAATTAATAATGTTATCAACTTTCAAGGGTATCATATGAAAATAAACAATTGTAGAACACAAAATTTTATTGAATCATTTTGAGAACCACGTTATCTGGATTTCTTTTTATTTGTCTTACTAATTTAGCGGGTCCAATAATTGTTAAACCTCTTTTTCTGCCAAAAAGTTTGTTAACAATAAAAATTTTTGCTCTTTCCTTAAAACTCAGATTTTCAATGCCATTTGAATAAAGATTAGCAATTTCAATTCCTGGAAATTTTTTATCAATATTCTCCATTGTTGCTTGAATGAGATTCGCTTCTTCAATCGAGTTTAAACTTCCTTCAATTACAATAATATTTTCTTTTTTTGTTTCTTTTATAATAAGGTCAATCATATCATTTGTTTCCATATTATTAAATTTCTCAAATGTTATGAATTTTAATGAAAGTTCTTTTTTTATCTTTGAACACCTCAAACCATATCGGATATTATTTTATATAATTCTTCTATATTATCACCATTTTTTGCACTTATACCAATTACTTTATACTGAGGAAAAGCATTTTCTATTCTTTTAACTTTTGCATTTTTTAAATCTATTTTATTTGCAGCAATTATAACAGGTATTTTTCTTGCTTCTAAATTTCCAAGAATAGTAAGATTTACTTGCGTGTACGGGTTTTGAGTAGCATCCATAACAGCAATGACTACATCCATGTCATCAAGCCATCTAATTGCTTCAATAATTCCTTGAGTTGCTTCTTTTGCTCTGTTCTTTGCTTCTTTTGTTTTTAATCCATACTTTTTAAAATCTTCAAAATCTATGCGTGTTGCAATTCCTGGTGTATCAATAAGGGTCATATTCAATTTTTTTCCATTATTTTCAACAACAATATTCTCCTTTTTTTGAATGTTTCGCGTTTCATGAGGTATATTGCTTACTGTGCCAACTTCCTCTCCAAGCCAATCAAGACTTATCCTGTTTGCAAGAGTTGTTTTTCCAGCATTTGTGCTTCCATAAAGACCTAATTTTATATTCTTTTTTCTTTTGAAAAGCGATGAAAACCATTTATTGATTTTAAACAACCACCCAAAATTTGTTGCCATATTAAGAAAAACAGCGATTACTCTTTATAATAATTTTGATAATATTGTATTTGCTTAATGCTTTTTATTATTCAAAAAAAAATTTTAAACACATTTTTCTCCCTTGTTTGAAAAGCAAGTAATAATCATATGTTTTTTTATTTTTTGTTATTTCAGATTATAAGGTTGCAAACAAAACAATATCTTTTTCAAGTTCTACTATTTTTTCTATTTTCGCAAATTTTTTAAGAAATTTTATGATTGTTTCTTTCTTCGAACTTTTTTTAAGAAAACTAATGATTGCATTTTTACTTGTTCTCTTAATTTCTTTTATTGCTTTTTCAATTTCATTTTCATTCAAATCTTGCAAGACTGTTATGCAAAAAACCAGGTCAAACTCCTTGTTTTTAAAAGGCATTTTCGTGATTGAACCAATTATTTTTTTATCATTCTTGTTTTTTTCAAGCATTTTAGGACTTATATCCAAACTTATTAAATCCTTATTTTTCAAAAATTTGTTTAAAATACCTGTTCCAGCACCAGCATCTAAGATTTTTTTCTTTTGTTCAAAAACTTCTTTGAATTCTTCAACAATGAATTTAACTTTTTTTAATTGTTCCTCCCCGTATAATTCATCATAGCCTTTACTAATTCCATCATAATACTGTCTTATTTTATTCATTCTTTGATTCTTCATTAAAATTGTTTTATTCAAGAACAATTTAATTATTTGTTGTTTCTTTATAAAATATTTTAAGAAATGCTTCTGTGATTTTTAAATAATTATTATATTTTTTGTATAAGTTATTTAATGCATTTTTATAATACTCATCTTTTGTTGTCTTTCTTAAACACTCCGTTATGTCAATTAACTCTAAAATATCTTTTTTTAATCTTTTTAAGTAAAGAGGTCTGTCTGAAAAAGAAAGCACATCACTGATTTTTTTAAAAATATTATTGCTTGCTTTTATGTGCTCCTCAATTATTGTATTTTCTTCAACTATGTTTTCAAGAAATTCAAATTCAAAAAAATTATCTAAATTAACATCTTCATAATTAGTGTCTTCATTATATTCAATAGGTTTATTTGTATTCTTTACATAATTATATAGAATTTTAAAAGAAACAAGGTGTTTTGTTTTTGCTTCAAGCGAATTGTTTGTGGAATCATTATAAAGTTTAATCAAATCCTTTTTATTATAAACTCCTCTTTTAGCATCAAGTGTTTTTAATGCTCTTAAAACATGTTTAGGCAACATACAGAGAGGCACGTGCAGACAATTTAAAAAAGTTGCGTTTAATTTTTCACGCAAAATTATTAATTAACATATTGTTAATTACAAGGTTATGAGTTTTGAATACTTATCAGAAGAAGCAACAGCGGATGTTGCTATCCTCGTTAAAGGTAGAAATCTTGATGAAGCGTTTGAAGAAACTGCAAAAGCAATTACAAACGTAATGGTGGATTTAAGTGAAATATCTCCTGTAAAAGAATTTAAATTTAAAATAAAATCAGAAGACTTAAAATCTTTGCTTTATGATTTTATTGAAGAGTTAATCACTATTTTTGAAATAAAACACTTACTTTTTTCTGAATATAATGTGAAAATAAATAAACAAGAGTTTTCTTTAATTTGTGTTGCAAAAGGAGAAAAATTTAATAAAAAGGAACACAATCCTAAATCTATTGTTAAAGCAATTACTTATTTTGGGATGGAGATTATTGAAAAACAAAAAGAAACTTTGATTAAATTCACTCTTGATATATGAAAACGCATGATTGAATTTAAATACTCTCTTTGTTTTAATTAAATTGTTGGTGGGATTATGGGGATTAAATTAAAAAAATTAAATGAGTTTGAATGGGAGATACCTAAAACAAGAAATATGAATGTTCCTGGAAGAATTTTTGCAAGCACTAAACTTTTAGAAAGCATAAGCCATGATAGGACTCTTGAACAATTAAAGAATATGGCTTCAATGCCTGGAATTTATAAGTACTCAATTGCTTTGCCTGATGCTCATCAAGGATATGGTTTTTGCATTGGAGGTGTTGTTGCATTAGATAGTAAGACAGGTGGTTTGAGTCCTGGTGGTGTTGGTTATGATATTAATTGCGGCGTGCGATTAATTAAGACAAACCTAGTTTATGAGGATGTTGCACCAAGAATTAAAGAAATTATTAATAGGATTTATGAGTTCATACCTGCTGGGCTTGGAAGTGAGGGCAGGCTTAAAAGATTAAGTAGGGATGAAATAGATAATGTTTTAAATTTAGGAGTAAAATGGGCTTTGGAAAAAGGATATGCAACAAAAAAGGATTTGAAACACACCGAAGATGAAGGTCAGTTGAAAGCAGACGCTTCTTTAGTAAGTGAAAAAGCTAAATCAAGAGGGGCTAAACAATTAGGAAGCTTGGGTGCAGGAAATCATTTTATGGAAGTGCAGAAGGTTGAGAAAGTTTTTGATGAAAAAACTGCAAAAGCATTTGGTTTAAAACTTAATCAAATCGTTTTAATGATTCATACGGGAAGCAGGGGGCTTGGACATCAAGTTTGTTCAGATTATTTGCGTCAGATGGAGAAAACATTTCCTTATTTAATAAAATCTCTTCCTGATAGGGAGTTAATTTATTCTCCTGCAAACACTGAATTATGCGATAAGTATTTTTTAGCAATGAATGCTGCTGCTAATTTTGCTTGGAATAACAGGCAATTAATATTGTATTGGGCGAGACAAGCGTTTGAGAAAATATTTCCTGATAGTGAATTAAAGCAAGTATATGATATATGCCATAATATTGCTAAAAAAGAAAAGCATAAAATAGATGGGGAAACCCGTGAAGTGTTTTTACACAGAAAAGGTGCAACAAGAGCATTTCCTGCAGGACGCAAAGAAGTTCCTGAAACTTATAAAAATTATGGACATCCTGTTTTGCTTCCTGGAAGCATGGGAACTGCAAGTTATGTTTTGGTTGGAACAAATGAGGGTTTGAAAAAAACATTTGGTAGCACAGCACATGGCGCGGGAAGAGTTTTGAGCAGGCATGCAGCTGTGAATAAGGCAAGAGGCGAAGACGTGCAAAAACAACTCAATAAAGATAACATAGTGCTTAAAGCTCATTCTTGGAGGGTTGTTGCAGAAGAAGCACCTTTTGCCTATAAGGACATTGATGAAGTTGCATTAGTGAGTGAAAAAACAGGCATTGCAAGAAGAGTTGTGAGGATGACGCCTCTTGGTGTTATAAAAGGATGATAATTCAATAATATTTTTTATATCTTGCAAGAACAGATGATGGAAGTTCATTTGGTTTTAGTGTGTTTTTAATCAATAAGTCTTTAATTGTTTCATTTTCAGATGTTTTATACTCATTCACTATTCTATCTAATAATTGATGGCTTATAAACTCTGAAACAACAAATCCTTGTATTCCATTAGTGCCTTTAGCTACATAATTTTTCCAAAAACCCATTGCAGCAGGAGGAAAACCTGCAATGTAAGCATAAGAAGAATCTGTTTTGTATGGGAATTGTATATTGTAATCCATTCCTTCAAAACTTCCACCGCATTGTAAATGTAATCCACCTATCAGGGATGTGGAAGGAAGATGAGAATGTCCAAAATACGCCATCCTTATGTTTTTACTCAATCTATTCAATTCCTTAAAATGAGAGAATGCTCTAAGTGTTGGGTCTGCTTTGTCAGCTCTGCCTGGTGTTTTATGAGAAATAAATGCTAATCCAAAACTTTCATTATTCTTTAACTCGAAATCAATAATACCCCCTGTTTCCGGACCATTTGAAAAAACAGTGTAAAAAGGAATTGTTGGATGTAATATTCCTTCTTCTATCATTAAATCTTCTTTTTCAGATTCAATAGATTCTTTTATTAAATTATCTATTTTATTTGAATTCAAAATTTTGTAAAAATAATTGCAAATTTTTGTTATTGAAACAGTTGGTCTGAATCCAAGTCTTACTGTTCCTTTTGAGTGATTGCCTTCAATCGTTGTAATCGGTTGTTTTAATCTTGACCTCTTTATTATTGGCAAGGACATATTAAAAAGTGATTTTGCTGCAACAAATACTTGGTCTTCTAAACACATATTTACTCCTGCAAGTTGTTCTCCGCTAAAATTTCCAACACCTTGTGTAAGATCCCCTGTTTCTATAAGTTTTTCAATGCTCATATCTTCTTTTAAAAACAATTCTGTTGCTAAAATCAAATCTCTCCTTGAATTTCTCTTAGTGTTGTGTTGGTCCGACACGTGTGCTATGCACAACAAATTTTCTTTATCCTCTGATCTTAAATGATGAAGTAATGTTTCTAATTCATGGTCCTGCAAAAAACAAAATCTTGCTGTTGTTCTTGGTTCATAATCAATTAATGCCACTCCTTGAACAGGTTCATAAAAGTTTGCAAGCTTTGTTGCATCTGTTTTAATGCCTTTTTTTGCAAGTTTTTTTGCTTTTTTTACATCAAAAAAAGGACCAACTGTTATTTCATAAACAAAATCACCATCTTTATTAATAATGAATGATTGCGCTCTAAAACAATAATCATTCCCTACTAAAAAAATTCTTTCTTTTATTTCTCTATTCATTTTTTCAATTGCAAGACCTTGTCTAAACATTTTTACATTTGCTTTGCTTAATTTTGTAGGAGTGTAAGAAACATCAATTAGTTTTTCAGATAATTCTTTTTCAACTTCAGGTGTTACAATGTTTATGCCTGTTTCTTCTAAAAGACTATGATATTCTGTTTTTGCAGTTTTATTAATTTCACATATTATGTCATTTGGAAGATCCCTTTTTGTTATTCTTGTGCTTTTATTCCATTCGTTAAAAGTGATTTTTCTTTCTAAGTTATTTAAATAATCACTAATTTTTAGGTCAACCTTATTTAATTCTGATAAAAGAGAATCAGAGTCTGGAGAGATTTCATTAAATGAGTTAATAATATCTGTTAATTTTTCATTCATAAAATACAAATTTTTGTTTTTTAAGTCTTCATTGCATTTATTCACGTATTCTAAACTCTGTTTTATTTTGTTATAATAATTTTGTTTTTTGTCTTCAAGATTTTCAAGAGTTTTTTCGCCTTTTTCTAATTCTTTTTCTAAATTCCTTATTTTTTTTTCAAGCCTTTTTTTTGTTTCTTCATTCCTAGTTTTTGTTAAACCAGAGCGATTACCTCCTAATTTCTTGCTTATTGCTCTTTGAAGTTCTATTCTTTGTTGAAACTCATTGTCTATTTCATCCCATTTTGCATAAATATTCTGGAATTTATCTAAATTTTTTTTAATTAAAGTAACTCTTTGCGTGAAGAAGTCAACGTAGAAGTTTGTTAAATCTTCAATAGTTTTATTATCAGAATCTGTTAATATATAATATGTATTTACTTTTTTTGGAATTTTTTCAATATATTTTTTCAATCTTTCTATTTTATAATGCAATTTTTGTTCAAAAACTTTCATGTCAGGGAACATTTCTTCAAGATTTTCAGGGACTTTTTCTTGTTCAAGTGTTTTTACATTTTTTTTGGAATAAAAAAATCTTGTAGGGCTTATTATTCCTCCAAGAATAAAAAGACTTCCTTCTTCTTTAAAAAATTCATTCATTAAATTACAATAAGATTCCCATCTTTCTAACGACACTGCAATGGATTCATCGCTAAAAAAAGGATTGCTTATTGCCATTATTTTTTGACTTTCTTCTCTAAAAATTTTTGAACCAAAAACATTGTTTTTTAATAAATCTTCCAATTTTTCAGATTGAGCAACCATTAATAAATAAAAAACCTTTGCTTTTATTTAAATAATTATCCACAGAGAATATTGATTTCAAAAATATGTTTTTTAGTGAATAATTATTATTTTTATTCATGAATAAGAAAAAGAGCAATATTTAAAAAAAGAGCATAAAATTAGTTTATTAGTATAAGAGAAGGTAATTACAATGAAAAAAGCAAGAAGATTATATAATAGTGTAACAGAAATTGTAGATTTCGATTTTTGCCCGAATTTTTGGGTTTGGAGACATTTTTATGGTAAGGGGAAATCGCTTTATACTCCTGAGATAGAACTCGATACCCTCGCACACAATTTGTTTTCTCAGTCAGTAAGAATAGACAAACAATTAATTCATGATAAGTTTAATGACACTATTCATTATCTTGATTTTCAAGAAGCTTATGAAAAAAACATTAAGATGCCTTATCCTAAACTTCTATCTTTTGATTTGCAGAACAGTTTTAAGGAAATGTTTATTGATAAATTTTCAATATTTAATCAAGCAAGGTATGTCTCTGCTTTACAAGATGATTCTCTTTATTCTGTGGAAGGCATTTTCTTGGATTCAATAATTCTTGATGGAAGAGAAGAAAGATATAAAGGATTGAATAAAAAACTTGTTGGTGTTCCTGATAAAATAGAATTTTGGGGGAAAAAAGAAAAATATGCAGTTCCTATTGATTTAAAAGTGAATGAAAAGAATATGCAAAAAGTAATGCTTCAACTTGTGTTATATAACCTTCTTTGCGAGGAAGAATTAAAGATAGAATCTAAAGAAGGTGTTTTATTTAATTTGTTTTTTGAAGAAAATAATTTAAGAAATTCAAAAATAAAAGTAAAAAGATTTCAAAAAAATGCGCTTTTAGAAGAGAAAGCAAAAACAATTCATTATGAGCTTTTAGATTTAAAAAAAAGTTCTCCTGGTTTTTTAAATATATACGGGAAGGATGATTGTTCTTCTTGTTTAATAAATGATTTTTGCAATCCAACAAGCATATATTCCTTAAAAAAAAGAGGCAGATTTGTTTTAACAAGAAATCCTAAAGGAGGTTTTAGGGAAATTGGCAGGATTAAAACAGTAGGCATTGAAGCGTTGCTTAGTGAGTCTGCAGTTATTAAAGACAAGAAATATAATTTTGAAAGCATTAAATTTTTTATACCCCCTTTAAGTGAACTTGCTTCTAAAGTTATGAATGCAGAGGAATATAAACACTTTATGTCATTCTTTGAATATAACTTGAGATTCAGCAATGATTCTTCATTACTTAGGTTTTACTTACTTACAGATAATTTAAGGTATAAGCCATTTAAAACAATGAATTATCTTACGTGTTTTATGCATGCATCAAGAAATTCAATTGATTTGCATCTTATGGTTGCAGAGAAAGCAGGTTTTTTAGAAACAATAGAAGCAAGGCTTCCTAATAAAAAAGAGGTTTTTGCGTATAGAATAAAGAGAGAAGATGGAAAGATGCCAGATGAGTTTAAAGATTTTAGAAAAAACTTTAGAAAGCATTTAAGGAGTCTTGGTATGGATTTGAAAGAATCGCAAGAAGATATGAAGAGATGGAAAAGAATTACAAAAATAGATGAAGAAAGGCATAGGATTGAAAAAGATGGCGAGAGAATTACACTTTTACATGTAACGAATCCAGACGAGATTACAAGAAATAATCGTTACACAATTGAAGCCCTTTTAAGACAAGAAATTTAATTTTCTAAACAAACCCTTCATATGGTTTTGAATTATTATTGTTACCTGTGTAAAAATACACTAATTTTTCTATTTCTATTTTTGTTTTATTCGCTAAATTATTTATTTCAATTATATTCACATTGTTTTCATTTTTTACGCTGAAAGCTAATATATCTTCAAAGGATGAAATTTTTTCAAAGATAGAAATCATTTGCAATAAGTCTGTTAAACTTTTTATGACAATTGTGCCTTTATCGTGAAAAAGGTTTTTTATTTTCTTTCTTTCTTCCAATCCTTTTGATATGTATTTTTCAATAACAAGATTGTTTGAAATTGTTTTTGTCATTTTTCCCAATTCTAAAAGTGCGTGTAAAACACTTTTTTGGTAATCTTCTTTCATATAGTTAAAGAATACTTTTGGATCATGAATTTTAATTTTTCCAAATTCACAAAAATATGTAATTTTATCTTTTATTTTTGAATCTAAGTCAGGATAATATTCATTTAGAATTTCTTCAATATTTTCTTCCATAAATGAATGCAATTATTTATTTATTTTAAATATTTTTATTAATTTAATCTTAACAATTTAACAGGGTTAAGCTTATAAAGGAGTTAATTTTAAGAGATTATGAAGGTTTCATAAAAAGGCTGCTATTAATAATGCCGCTATTGTAATTTCTACGTGTTTTAATGTTAATGAGAATTAAATAAAAATACAAAGATTTAAAAAACATAATAAGATTTAAAAAGAAATTAATGATTAAAAAATAAAGTCAAGAAAGTAATGAGGCGAAAAAATGGGGCATAAGATAAGTAGAAGAAAAAGACCGCATAGAGGTAGTCTTCAGTTTTGGCCGCATAGAAGGAGTAAGAGAACTCATGCGAGAATAAGAAGATTTCCGGAAATAGGCGAAGCAAAACCTTTATTATTTGCAGGATATAAAGCAGGAATGACTCACATTATTGCTTATGATAATAGAAAAACAAGCTCAACAAAGAAAAAAGAAATAAGCATTCCTGTAACTATAATTGAATGCCCTCCTTTAAAAATTGTGGGTGCAAGATTTTATCAAAAAACACCTGAAGGGTTAAAGGTTTTAACACAATATATGATAAAAAATGAAGATAATTTTTTTAAGAGATTATTAAGTCCAATAAAAAAGGAAAAAGATTTGAACAAGATTATTGAAGAAAACAAAGATGAGATTCAAGACATCACATTATATGGGTTAACACAACCGCATAAAATTGGGTTTAAAAAGAAACCAGAACTCATAGAAATGGGAATTGGGGGCAGTATTGAAGAAAAGATTAATTTTGTTAAAGAAAAAATTGGCAAAGAAATAAGGGTTTCTGAAGTTTTTAAGGAAAAAGAAGAAATTGATGTGGCATCAATTACAAAAGGAAAAGGATTTCAAGGAAGCGTTAAAAGATTTGGCGTTAAACTTCTTCAAAATAAATCAGAAAAGAATAGGAGGAAAGCAGGTTCTCTTGGTTCTTGGCATCCTGCGAAAACTTCTTATAGGACTCCACAACATGGTCAATTAGGTTATTTTGCAAGAATTGAACATAATAAAGTTATTCTCAAAATTGGTGATAATCCTGAGGAAGTAAATCCAAAAGGAGGGTTTTTGAAATACGGGCAAGTAAAAAATGATTACGTAATCATTAAAGGAAGTGTTCCCGGTCCTTCCAAACGTTTAATAAAATTAAGAACAAGTATTAGACCATCAAAGAAATTATTTGACGTATCTTTAATTGAGATATCTAAAAAGAGCAAACAATAATGTGTGATTGAATATGAAAAGAAAAATACAAAACACTTCAAAAACAATAGAACTCCCAAAACAATTTGAGGAGGAAATAAGACCTGATATTATTAAGAGAACTGTTTTAGCTTCGCAATCTAAAAAATTAATTCCACATGGAACTGATGAGCTTGCAGGTCTAAGAAAAAGCAGTTTTTTAAGCAAGAGAAGAAGAAATTATAGAGGAACTTATGGAAGAGGCAAATCAAGAACTCCAAGCAAGGTTATGTGGAGGAGAGGAAGACAATTTGGTTATGAAGGTGCTACTGCACCAATGACAAAAGGTGGAAGAGTCGCGCACCCTCCTGAATCAAGAAAAATAATTGTTAAAAAAATAAATAAAAAAGAAAGATTGTTTGCGATTAGGAGTGCACTCTCTGCTTGTGCTGTTAATGAAATTGTTAATAAAAGAGGCCATAAGTATAGTGAAGAAACACCAATAATCGTTAGTGATAATTTTGAGTCTTTAAGCAAAACAAAGGATGTTAAAGAAGCTCTTCTTAAAATAGGGTTAAAAGAAGAATTAGAAAGATGCAGTGAAAGGAAAATAAGAGCAGGAAAAGGAAAAATGAGAGGAAGGAAATACAAAAAGAAAGTTGGACCACTTATTATTGTAAGTAAGTCCTGCAAATTAAGTAGGGCTGCAAGAAACATTCCTGGAGTTCAAGTTAGGACTGTTAGAAGACTAAGTGCAGAACTTTTAGCACCTGGCACGATACCTGGACGATTATGCATATTTACAGAAAGCGCGATAAAAGAACTTAAAGAAAGAAAATTATATTTTGATAAAAAAGAGGGGGGAGTGAATGAATCCTGAAGATATAATAAAAAATCCTGTAAGCACAGAAAAAGCAGTTAGATTAATGGAATCAAATAATGTTATTACTTTTATAGTTGATGAAAGAGCAAATAAGCATCAAATTAAAAAAGCTGTAGAAAACCTTTTTGGTGTTAAAGTTAAAAAGGTTAGAATTGTGAATGAAGGTAAAAAAAAGAAAGCATATGTTAGTTTAAGAAAGGAATCCAATGCTTTGGATGTTGCAACAGAATTTGGAATGGTGTGAGGGATTTAAATGCCAAGAAGAACAAAAATGCAAAGAAGAGGAAAGGGAAAACCGAAATATACTGCTAAGTCGCATAGGTTTGCAGGAAAAACAGGTTTTGTAATTAGGCAGGAAAAAGATGTGATAACTGGAAGAATTGTTGAAATTTTGCATGATAGAGGAAGGACAGCACCTTTAATTAGAGTCAAATATGAAGATAATTCAGAAACCTTGCTTCCAGCGCCTGCAGGAGTTTATGAAGGACAAGTAATTTCAGAAGGATTTAGCGCTCCTGTTGAGGTTGGGAATGTATTGCCTTTATCATCTATTCCAGAAGGAACAAGCATTTTTAACATAGAAAAGACGCCTGGGGACAAAGGAAAGCTTGTACGTTCTTCAGGAAGTTTTGCTAAAATAGTAACAAAGGAAAAAAACAAGGTTTTAATTACTCTTCCAAGCAAAAAAGTAATTGCTCTTAATCCGAATTGTAAGGCAATTATAGGTCAAGTAGCAGGAGGAGGAAGGAAAGAGAAACCGTTTGTTAAAGCAGGAAAAAAGTTTTATGCTGTAAAGGTGCGTTCAAAAGTGTGGCCAAGAGTGAGTGCAACTGCAATGAACGCTATTGACCATCCTCTTGGAGGAGGCACGGGAAGGCATGGCAAACACTTTACAACTTCAAGAAGAGCACCAAGAGGTGCGAGAGTTGGAAGTATAGCACCAAAGAGAACGGGGAGGAAGAAAAGATAAGGTGAAGAGGAATGAGCAAAGAGTTTAGATTAAGAGGGAAGACAATTGAGGAATTAGAAAAAATGGATTTAAAAGAATTCGGAGAATTACTTAATGCAAGACAGAAAAGAAGCCTTAAAAGAGGGCTTACAGAAGCTCAAAAAAAATTGATGAAAAAAGTGCAAAAAGCAAAGGAAGGAAAAATAAAAAGAATTAGAACTCATGTTAGAGATATGGTAATTGTTCCTAAAATGCTTGGTTTAACAATAGAAGTTTATAATGGAAAAGAATTTGTTAAAATTAACATTATTCCAGAAATGTTAGGTCATTATTTAGGAGAATTTGCATTAACAAGAAAGGTTGTAAAGCATAGTGCGCCAGGAGTTGGTGCTTCAAGAAGCTCAAAATTTGTTCCAATTAAATAAGTGATAAAAAATGGATAAAAAAGAAGAAATAAAGGCAAGAGGACGTTATTTGCCAATAAGTTTTAAACACAGCGTGGAGATAGGCAGGACTTTAAAAGGAATGAATGTGAAAAAAGCAGTGAAACTTTTAGAAGATGTAATATCTCTTAAGAAACCTATTAAGTTTAAGTCCTTTAATAAGGATATGGGGCATAAAAAAGGCATATCCGCAGGAAGGTATCCTGTGAAAGCATCAAAGGAGATAAAAAAGATTTTAGTAAATCTTATTGCTAATGCTTCAAATAAATATTTTGAGCCAGAAGATCTTACAATATCTAAATTCATTGTTAATAGGGGTGTGAGTAAAGAAAAAATGGCTACAAGAAGGATGGGAAAATCAACGCATATTGAAATAATTGCAATTCCCACAAGAAGCTCAGATAAGAAAAACAAGAGTGATAAAAAGAAAAAAGAAGAAAAAATAAAGGAGAGTGCAAAGAAATGATTGAAAAGAAGTTTATCCAACAAAAAATAAGAGAACAATTAATAAAAGAATGGTTTGAGCATAATCTTGAAAGAACAGAATTTAGCAGAGTGGAAATAGTTAAGACACCAGTTGGTGTAAAAGTTATTATTTTTACAAGCAGGCCTGGACTTATTGTTGGAAGAGGAGGAGAGAATATAAGAGCACTTACTGAAACCCTTATTGAGAAATTTCATTTAGATTCCCCTCAAGTAGAAGTGAGAGAAGTAACAGAGCCTTACTTGGATGCTCAAATTGTTGCTGAAAAAATAGCGAATCAATTGATGCAATTTGGTGTTGGAAGATTTAAAGCTATTGGACATAGAAGCGTGACAGAAGTTATGAAAGCAGGAGCGCAAGGTGTTGAAATAAAGATTTCTGGAAAAGTGCCAGGAAAAAGAGCAAGATATTGGAGATTTTACAAAGGATTTTTGCCAAAATGCGGAGAACCTAGTGACGAACATGTGCAAAAAGGGTTTAAAGAAGCAAAACTGAAAGTAGGTGTTGTTGGAGTAAGCGTTAAAATACTTCCTCCAGAGATTAAAATGCCTGATGATATTACTTATACTTTTGGAGATGTTGTTGAAATAAAAGAATCAAAAGAGAAATCTGAAATAAAAGAATCAAAAGATGAAAAAACACAAGAATTAAAAGAAACTGAAAAAAAAGAAAAGGTGTGAAAAATGGCATTAATCCGAAAAAAAGAACTTAAAGAAATGAGTAAAGAAGAGCTCAAAAAAAAATGGGTTCAACTCAAAAAAGATTTAATTAAAGCTAATGCTCAAATTGCGAATAAATCAAATCCAGATAATCCAGGACAAGTAAAAGAAATAAAGAAAACAATAGCGAGAATTAAAACAATATTAAGAGAAAAAAATGAGAAGTGAGGTGTAAAATAAAAGAATGAGTGACGGAACTGAAAGAGAAACAAGCATTTGCCCAAAGTGCGGATTACCAAAAGAACTTTGCGTATGCGAAACTTTAGCAAAAGAACAACAAAAAGTTGTAATAAAAGTAACAAAGAAGAGATATGGAAAATTAACGACAGAGATAACAGGCATTGATACAAAGCAAATAGATATTAAAGATTTAACAAGAAAGCTTAAACAAAAATTGGCATGCGGTGGTTCAGCAAAAGGGGATACAATCCTCCTTCAAGGAGAACACAAAGAGGATGTGAAGAAAGAACTCATAAAATATGGGTTTACAGAGTCCTCTATAGAAATGAAGTGAGGCAGATGCCAATAACTGAAAAAAATATAAAAAAACATGAACTTATTGGAATGGATGTTGAAATCCTTTCAAAAAACGAGAATATTAACAAAATGCATGGAAGAATAATAGATGAAACCAAAAATCTGATCATAATTGAGGCAAATGGAAAAGAAAAAAAAATACTGAAAAAAGGAAACAAATTTAAAATAATACTCAAAAATAAAAAAGAAACAATAATAAAAGGAGAAGAAGTATTGGGCAGGCCGTGGGAAAGATTGAAAAAATAAAAAAGGTGAAACAATGGAAAAAAAGAAGAAAACCGAACAAAAATCTGTGAAAGAAGTAAAAGCAAAAAATATAGGAATAGTTGGGGTAGTTGCACCTGAAAATAAGTGTGATGATATTAATTGTCCATTTCATGGAAAATTGACTGTGAGAGGTAAAATTTTAGAAGTAAAGGTAGTTTCAAACAAAATGGATAAGTCAGCTGTTGTTGTTTGGGACAGACTTGTTAAAGTTCCAAAATATGAGAGATACATGAAAAAAAGGAGCAAGTTAAGCGTTCATGTTCCTCCATGCATTGATGTAGAAGTTGGGGATAGAGTTAAGATTATGGAATGCAGGCCAATAAGTAAAACAAAAAAATTTGTTATAATTCAAAAAATGTGAGTGAAAAATGAAAGCAATATCATCTAAAATAACAAGAGGATTGCCAGTAGGAGCAAGATTAATTGTACCTGATAATAGCGGTGCTAAGATTGTTGAAATAATTAGTGTTAAGAATTATAAAGGAGTCAAAAGAAGAATAGCAAGTGCAGGCATAGGCGATTTGATAATCTGTGCTGTTAAATCCGGAACTCCTGAAATGAGACACAAAATTGTTAATTGCGTTATAATAAGGCAAAAGAAAGAAATAAGGAGGCCTGATGGAACAAGAATTAAGTTTCATGATAATGCAGCAATTGTTTTAAGAGATGTTAAAGAAGGCCTTCCAAAAGGGTCTGTTATAAAAGGCCCTGTTGCAAAAGAAGTAATAGAAAGATGGCCGAAAATCGGGAAAATAGCGAGTATTGTGGTGTGAAAAATGAAAACAATAAGTCCAAGAAAACAAAGAACAAGAGCAAGGAATGCACCTCTTCATAGAAAACAGAAGATGGCACATGCTAAGATGTCCAAAGAATTAAGAGAGGTTTATGGTAAAAGAGCACAATTAAGAAAAGGAGATGAAGTCCTAATAATGAGAGGGGATTTTAAAGGATTAAAAGGAAAAGTTGAAAAAGTTGATTTAAAAAAATCTTTGGTTTTTGTGAGAGGAGCAGAGCTTGTTAAAAATGATGGTTCAAAAGTTAAAAGACCGATTCATATTTCAAATCTTTTAATTATTGCACCAACAACTACTGATAGTAAAAGATTTGTTAAAAAAAATTTAGAAAAGACAAAAAAGGTGAGAAATAAATGACACACTTGAAAGCATTGAGTGCACCAAAAACATGGAAGGTTAAGAGGAAAGAAAAGAAGTTTATAGTTTCACATCTTCCTGGGCCACACAATAAAAAACAAGCAATGCCTATTGCTTTGCTTTTAAGAGATATTCTTGGAGTGGCGAATTCTTTGAAAGAAGTTAAAAGATTAATTAATGGTAAGGAAGTTCTTGTTGATAAAAGAAAAATTAAGAATTATAGGTTCCCTGTTGGTTTTATGGATGTTGTAGAATTTCCAAAAATAAAAAAGTATTATAGAATAACACTTAGTGAGAAGGGCAAATTATGTCCAATTGAAATATCTCAAAAAGAGAGTGATAAAAAAATTGTTATGATAAGCAATAAAACTAAATTGAAGAAAGGATTCACTCAATTAAATCTTAATGATGGAAGGAACATAAAATTAAAAGACAAGGAGGCAAAAAAATACAAAACAGAAGCATCATTACTTATTAAATTGCCTGAACAAGAAATTTTAGAATACATGCCTTTTGTGAAAGGAATGAAAGTTATGGTTTTAGCAGGAAAGCATATAGGAGAATTAGCAACAATTAAAGAGATAATTGAGTTCAAAGGCACACAAGCAAACAAGGTAACATTGGTTGGAGAGAATAATAAGGAGTATAGCACACTTGAAAATTATGCTTTTGTTGTGGGTAATGAGAAACCTGTAATTAAAATAAGGTGAAATTAATGGACAAAAAACAAACAAATAATATGAGAAATATAAGGATAGAAAAGATGACAATTAATATTGGTGCTGGAGAAGCAGGTCCTAAATTAGAGAAATCTCAAAAATTAATAGAAACCTTATTTGAACACAAAGCAGTTAAAACTAAAACAAAAAAAAGAATTCCTTCATGGGGTGTAAGACCTGGTTTGACTATAGGTGTTAAAACAACTTTGAGAGGAAAAAATGCTGACAAGTATTTAAAAAGATTGTTAAAAGCAGTGGGTAATAAATTAAAAGAAAGCAATTTTGATAATAATGGTAATGTGAATTTCAGCATAAAGGAATACATTGACATTCCTGATGCTAAATACATGCCTGATGTTGGTATTATTGGGTTTAATGTTTGCATTACATTAGAACGTCCAGGGTATAGAGTTAAAAAAAGAGCAAGAAAAAAAAGCAGGATAGGCAGGAATCACTTAATCACAAAAAAAGAGGCGATTGATTTTATGAAAAAAGAATATGGAGTTGAAATCCTATGACAACAGGTTCATATGAAAAAATATTGAAGCAAATAAAACATAAAAAAAACAAAGTAATTAGATTCAAAAAACATAATATTCCTAAACAAAGAAAACAAGGGATTGGCGCAAGAAAATGTTCAAGATGCGGGAGGTACGGTGCGCACATAAGAAAGTATAATTTAAATGTTTGCAGGCAGTGTTTTAGAGAAATAGCACATGATTTAGGATTTAGAAAAAAAGGGCATGAGGTATGAAAAAATGAGACACGATGTATTAGCAGATGTATTGAGCAAAATAAATAATGCAGAAAGAGTAAGGAAGAGAGAAGTATTGTTAAAACCTGTTTCTAATTTAGTTAAAAAAGTATTGAAAATACTAAACCAAGAGAAATATGTAGGCGATTTTGAATATATTGATGATAACAGAGGAGGACAAATAAAATTGCAGCTAATTTCAAAAATAAATAAATGTGCTGTGATTAAACCAAGATTGCCTTTTAAATCAAGTGAAATAGAAAAGTATGAGAAAAGATATCTTCCTGCAAAAGGGTTTGGTTTTTTAATTGTTAGCACATCAAAAGGCATTATGACTCATAATGAAGCAAAAAAACAAGGTCTTGGAGGAGTATTAATTGCTTATGTTTATTAAGGGTGTGAATATATGAAAGAAGAAATTTTAATCCCAGAAGGCATTGAAGTTCAATTAAATAATGGAAAATTAGTTTTAACTAAAGAAGGAAAAACTAATGAAAGAGTGTTTAATCACCCAATGCTTTCTGTTAAATTAAATGATAACAAAATAATTTTAGAAACAAAAGGGGAAACAAGGAATGAAAAAAGAATTTTGAAGACAAGCATCTCCCATATAAAGAATATGATAAAAGGGTTTTTAGAAGATTTTGAATACAAGCTTAAAATTTGTTATAAACATTTTCCAATGTCTGTTGAAAATAAAGGCACTGACATAGTAATAAAGAATTTTTTAGGTGAAAAAAAAGAGAGAAGAACAAGAATTTTTGAAGATGTTAAGATTGAAATTAAAGGAGATACAATCACTTTGAGAGGGCATAACATCGAGCATGTTGCTCAAAGTGCTGCAAATATTGAGAATGCTACAAGAATAACGGGGTATGATAGAAGGATTTTTCAAGACGGGATATTCATAATTAAAAAACATGACAAAAAGATGTGATTTGAATGAGTAAAAAATTTCATAGAAGAGAAGTGCATAAAAGAAAAAAACTTAGCATGGCATGGAGAAAACCAAAAGGCATGCATTCTAAAGTTAGAAGAAAAGAGAAGAAAACGTTTAAAATGCCTGACCCAGGATTCATGAAACAAAAAGAGAAGAGATTTAAACACCCTTCAGGATTGAATATAATAAGAATACACTCAAAGAAGGATTTTGAAAGAATTTTAGAAGAAAGAAAAAAAGAGATTAACAACTTTGTTTTTGTTTTAAGCTCAAAATTGAGCAAAAAATCATTAAAAGAAATATTTCAAAAAGCTTTGAAATTTAATATAAGAATTGCTAATGCTAAAAAAATTGAAGAGAGATTAAAGAAAATAGAAGAGGAGTTAAAAGAAAGAAAGAAAAAATCAAAAGAAAGAGAAAAAAAGAAAAAAGAAAGAAAAGAAAAAGCAAAGAAAAAAGAGAAAGAAGAAAAAGAGAAAACAAGTTCAAAAACTAAAACTTCAAAGAGTGAAATAAAAAACAAAAAAACTGAAACAAAAGAAGAAAAAAGCGTTCAGCAAATCAAAAAAACAACCAAAACAGTAAAAGAAACTAAATCTTTTAAAGGCGACAGTAATAGAGGGAGATGAGTTTTTAACAAAAAGTGGAAATGGCAAAAAATAAATGCTAAGCAGGAAAAAAAGTAATAAAAAAGAAAGAAAAAAAAGGCAAAAGAAGTAAAGAAGGGGAAGGATAGGGAGGAAAGAAGGAAAAGGAGATAGGAAGGAAAGAAAAAATAAAAGGAAATAATGAGGAAAGAAAAAAGGCAAAAGGTGGTAGGGAGGAAAGAAAAAAGGCGAAATGGTGAAAATGAATGAAACTTACAACACAAAAAAGATTGGGAGCAAAATTATTGAAAGCAGGAAAAAATAGAGTTAAATTTAGCGTTGAGAAATTGAAAGAAATAAAAGAAGCAATAACAAGAGCAGATATTCGTTCTTTAATTAAAAATAAGGTTATTCAAAAAAAACAAAAAAAAGGCATAAGCAGTGGGAGAAAGAAGAAAATTGAAGCTCAGAAAAAAAAAGGAAGAAGAAGAGGGTATGGAAGGAGAAAAGGAACTTTTAAAGCAAGAAATCCAAAAAAAAGAGCTTGGATAAATAAAATAAGGCCGCAGAGAAGATTTTTAAAAGAATTAAAAGAAATAAATTTAATAAACAACAAGGAATACAGAGAACTTTATTTAAAATCAAAAGGAAACTTTTTTAGAAGTGTTGCTCATCTTGAATTATACTTAACAAAAACTTTGAAAAAAGATTTAACAAAATACAAAGAATATAAACAAAAAAAATTAAAGGAGTTGCTTAACACAAAAAAGAGTGAGCCAAAAAAATTGGAAAAAAAGAAGGGTGAAAAATAATGGCTAAAAAATCCACTTATGTTGTGAAATATAGAAGAAGGAGAGAACAAAAAACAAATTACAGAAAAAGGCTTAGACTTTTAAAAAGCAGGAAATTGCGTTTAGTTATAAGAAAAACAAACAAATACATAATAGGGCAAGTGGCAGAGTATAACCCGAAAGGAGACAAAATTTTAGTTAGTGTGAATTCAAAAGAACTTTTAAACCTTGGTTGGAAAGGCGTGAATGCAAAAAACATAACTGCTTCTTATCTTTCAGGATATTTATTAGCAAAAAAAGCTTTGAACAAAAAAATAAAAGAAGTTGTGCCAGACACAGGGCTTCATTTTATTGTGAAAGGAGGTGCAATTTTAGCATTTATAAAAGGTATTGTGGATGGCGGAGTTATTCTTAATTATGATTCAAAAATAATGCCTTCTGAGGAAAGAATAAAAGGAGAGCATTTAAAAATCAAACAAGATTTTGAGAAGATAAAAAAAGCAATAGAGGAGATGAAATTTGGCAGAAAGGAAAAGTAAAAATGAAAAAACCACAGAAAGAATACTTGATTCATGGATTCCAAAAACAGATTTAGGCAAAAAAGTAAAAAATGGAGAAATTAAAGATATTGATGAGATTTTTGACAAAGGATTAGTCATACGCGAATCAGAAATCGTTGATAAACTTCTTCCTAATTTAGAACAAGACTTGATTCTTATTGGTCAGGCAAAGGGAAAATTTGGAGGAGGACAAAGAAGAGCGTTTAAACAAACCCAAAAGAAAACTGCTGAAGGGAATAAGCCTAAATTTAGTGTAATGGCGGTTGTTGGAAATAGAAACGGGTATGTTGGCGTGGGCATGGCAGGAAGCCATGAAACTCTTCCAGCAAGGGAGAAAGCATTGAAGAAAGCTAAAATTAATTTAATCAGGATTAAAAGAGGTTGCGGTTCCTGGGAATGCAATTGCGGGGAAAGCCATTCAATACCATTTAAAGTAAGCGGAAGATGCTCAAGTGTGAGAGTTACTTTATTGCCAGCACCAAAAGGTGTTGGGCTTGCAGTTCATGATGAAGCAAAAAAAATACTTGAACTCGCAGGAATAAAAGATGTTTGGTCAAGAACAAAAGGACAAACACGCAGTAGAATTAATTTTGCAACAGCTGTAATAAGAGCATTAAAAAAGCTTTCAAAAATAAAATATCATGAAAAGTTTTCAAAAAACGCAGGAATTATTGAAGGAGGCAAAGAATAATGACATCAGAAAAAAACACAAAAAAAATTCTGATTATTAGGATAAGAGGAAAAGTTGGTGTTAATCAAAAAGTTGAAAAAACAATGAGATTAATTGGTTTAAAAAATAAATTTAATGCAGTCTTACTTGATGAAAATGAAAAAACTAAAGGGATTTTAAAGAGAATAAAGGATTATGTTTCATTTGGCATTGCAGATGAAAAAACAATAAATGCATTTAAAGATAAAAAAGTTTTAAGATTAAAGCCTCCAAAAGGAGGGTTTAAAAGAGAAACAAGGTTATCTGGAGAAAAAGGAGAGCTTGGAAATAAAAAAGAAAAAATAAATGACTTGTTTAAAAGAATGATTTAGGGATAAAAAATGACAAGCAGGAAAAAAAGCAGAAAAAAAAGAGGATATCAAAGAAGAATGGGTTTAAGAAGAAGAGGTAGTGGGAACAGAGGAGGTTTTGGAAGAGCAGGCCATGGAAAAAGAAGCGCTCAAAAGAAAAGCAAGCTTACTCCTAAAACAAAACCTTTCGGATTCACTGCAAGGAAAATAAAACCAAAAATTGCTAACATAAACTTAACTCAATTAAACAGCTTATCTGAGAAACTAGGTCTTAAAGAAATAGAATTGCCTAAAACAAAAGTGCTTGGTAATGGAGTTTTGAAGAACCCACTTACTATAAAAGCGCTTTCATTTACAAAAACTGCAAAAGAAAAAATAGAAAAAGCAGGAGGCAAGACAATTGAATTTTGATACATTCATAGATAATCTCCCAGAAGTAACATCTCCAAAGAGGAAATTGTCTTTTGATGAAAAACTTAAATGGACTGGTTTAGCTCTTCTTTCATATTTTATTCTTTCATTAATCCCGCTTTATGGATTAGATCCAGGATACAAAGCACAATTCGAAACTCTAAGCGTGCTCTTAGCAGCAAAATTTGGTTCCTTAATAACCCTTGGTATAGGTCCTATTGTTACAGCAAGCATTATATTGCAACTTCTTACAGGAGCAGAAGTTATTAAAATAAATGTAAATACAAAAGAAGGCAAAAGAAAATATCAAGGAATGCAAAAATTATTTTCTATAGCTTTCATCATTATTGAAAATTCACTTTATGTTATTTCAGGAGCTCTTCCATCAGCAACAGATTCTTTCTTTAATATTACAATACTTGCACTTCAATTAGTTCTTGGAGGGTTTATCATAATGCTTCTTGATGAATTAGTTAGCAAATGGGGTATTGGTTCAGGCATAAGTCTGTTTATTGCTGCAGGCGTTAGTCAGCAAATCTTTACAAATGCTTTTTCATTCATTCAAGGCCCTACAGGATACCCTATTGGGAGCATACCAACAATAATCGTTCTTATAAGTCAAGGCATGATAAAAGAAACTTTGTGGCCAATCATGAGAATACTATCAACAACTGCTGTTTTTGCCCTTTCAATATTTGTTCAAAGCATTAAGATAAACATTCCTTTAAGTTATGGAAGAGTAAGAGGGTATAATATTTCATGGCCTTTAAAATTTATTTACACAAGCAATATTCCGGTTATCCTTGTTGCAGCATTCATGGCAAGCATGCAATTCTGGGGTTTAAGTTTATATAAAATGGGTGTTCCTATATTAGGCACTTTTGAGAAGAGCAATGGTGTGGACATTCCGAAGACAGGTTTGGTTAAGTATATTAGACAACCGCAGTTAAGTAGAATAATAACTTATGGTTTGATTGGTGAACAAGGGATTAATTTATTAGTTTATTTATCCTTTATGTTGTTTGGTTCTGTTTTATTTAGTGTGCTTTGGGTAAGCATTGGAGGTCAAGACGCAGGAACTGTTGCTGAACAAATTATTTCAAGTAATTTAGGGATTCCCGGATTTAGAAGAGACAAAAGAATTCTTGAAAGAGTTCTTAATAGGTATATTAAACCCCTTAGTGTGATGGGAGGTTTTGTAGTTGGTTTGTTAGCAGTAACAGCAGATTTATTTGATGCATTAAGCAGAGGAACAGGCATTCTTTTAACAGTTATGATTTTATATGATTTTTATGAAAGAGCAAAACCAGAAATTGGCACAAGCAATATTTCTTTAATAAGTAAATTAAGCAAAAAATAAACAATTCTTCTAATTTATTGTTTTTTGTATAAACTATGTAATAGTAACATTTAAATATTAGTTTTTATTTTATCACTTTAAAGTAATAATTATGGTGATTTAAATGGTAAGACAACCAGCACCAATAAAAGAAGGAAGAGTAGATAATTTCGGTTTATTAGAGAATCAATTAGTTAGGTATGGGTTTAGCAGAAAACAAGCAAAGGAATATATAAACTCTTTAAAGAGAAAGTCATAATATAAATTGTGTTTGAAAATGGAAATAAATAAATTAAACATAATATCAATGTCTTTGCCAATAAAGAATGATTTTTACAAAACTCCTTTTTTTGAAAATTTATCTGCTTATATTAATTTAATAAAAAATGAGACAATTATGTTGATATTAGGAGCAAATTATAATAAATCTTTTTTTGAGAATTTAGAGGATTTTAATAATTCTCTTAATAAAAAGAGAAAAATCGCTCTTTTAGGATTTCAAGAAGATGCTGATAATAACAACTTTCCTGAAAATATTGTTCTCCCTTTTGAAGAACTCGTTATTTATTCTGATTTGGCAAATATTCTTTTAGCAGACAGCAATACTTTTAGAAAAGTTGAAGAAGAGTATAAAAAAATTAAATTTGCAGATAAAAAATATATTTTTTTAGCAACAACATCATTGTTTTATTTGAAAAAAATTGAAAACAATTATTTAGTAAAAGGAGATAATGATTTATGCAGTTTTATTAAAAATTGTGAGATACCTTTAGTGTTTGGGAACACTATTGATGATAGAAATGATGCTTTTTTTATTAAACAAGATGTGGAGCTCCGCACAAATAAAAAAATTACTGATATTTCGCTTTTTTTGAGCCCGTATAATTTTATTTCAAAAAAAAATTCAAAAAATGTTTTTAATGTCCCGGGTATGAAAATTTTTGACAATAAAACTAATGGATTTTTTTTAGACACGCAAATAATTAGAAAATCATTTGATTCAAAAATAGTAGAATATAGATTAAAGCATGCTAAACACAAAAGTGTTTATGATGAAAACTTTGAGAAAACTATTGTTTCAGATTATTTTTTGAAAAGCACATAAAATCAGTTAAGAAAACATTTAAATAAAGAAGAAAAATATTGATTAGAATGGTAATGATATTTGATGTATCAATAAATAATCTTTTGTTTATTGGTGTTTTTTCATTAATTATTTCTATTTTAAATCAAATCGTGTTTAAATTCATGGTAGATACTAAAAAATTGAAAGAAATTAAAGATGAAGTGAATTTGCTCAAAAAAGAATTGAAAAATATTTCTTTTACACATCCCGATTATGCAAAAAAACAGAAACAAATGGTAGATAAGAGTCTGGAAATGAGCAGGTTGAGTATGAGGCCTTCTCTTGTTACACTCATCCCGTTTTGGATTGTTTTTGCTTATATGAGTAAATTGTTTAAAGATGTTGGAGTTGTTTTGAATTGGGGGTTTAAACTCCCTCTGTTTGGAGTTGGTTTTGGTTGGTTAGGAACATATACTTTCTTTTCATTAATTTTTGGAATGAGTGTAAGAAAATTATTTGAAAAGTATTGGTGGTAATTAGTAAAATTTTTAAAGTGTTAAATAATGGGAAGTAGTGATTAGGATGAAACCAAGTCAAAGAGTATCAATGCGCAGAAAAAAATTTGTGAAAACGCCAGGAGGCAAGACAAAAGAAGTTTTTGCTAAAAAAATTTCAAAAAAACCAATCTGTGCATTATGCAAGAAACCATTACATGGCATAGGAAAAGGAGCAAAAACCAAAAGAAGAGCAGAAAGACCTTACCCTAATTTATGCGCTTCTTGCAGCAGGAAAAAAATAATTCAAGATGCTCGAAAAAGATTTTTGAGCATTCAAGAATAAATTAAGAGTGAAACATTTATATTTTAATGATTTTTCTTGTAAGAAATAATGGAATTAAAGAATATTTTTAATAAAGCAAAACTTGATTCTTATTTTCCAAACAATAAACTTTCTGTTATTTTTTCTGCAATGTCTTGCAGTGGAAAATCCACGATTGCTAAAAGCATATCAAAGAAATTTGGCTTAGAATATATTGATGGTGGTGATGCTGTTAAGATTGCAATGAAAAAGATTGCAATTGAAGACGGGTTTTCTGAAAAAGAAATTAATAAAAAAAATTGGTGGGAAACAGAAGAAGGCATGAAATTTCTTAGATTAAGAGAAGAGGATAAAACAATTGATGAACGCATTGATAAAAAACTTATTAACATTATTAAACAAGGAAGAGTTGTTATGACAAGTTGGACGATGCCGTGGTTGAGCAAATATGGTGTAAAAATATGGCTTAAAGTTGATAAAAAAACACGCATACACAGGTGTATGCTGAGAGATAATATATCATTTAAAGATGCAGAAAAAGTTTTGGAAAAAAGAGATAAAAAAAATGTTTATTTATATAAGAAGCTTTATGGTTTTGATTATGGCAAAGATATGACTCCTTTTGATTTAGTTATTGATGCAAGTGTTCTTGGCCCAAAAACATTATGTAAAGCAGTCTCCTCTTATTTGAAAGAATTAATTAAAGCAAGAAAAAACATGATGAAATGAAGGCTTCCAAAAACTTTTTAAAATAATTTGTTTTCATTAATCACTTATGATAAAAGTAGGGAGAGTTTGCGTAAAAATTGCAGGAAGAGAAGCCGGGTGTTTATGCGTTATTGTGGATGTTGTTAATGACAAATTTGTTATAATTGATGGCGATGTAAAAAGAAGAAAATGCAACATTTCACATCTTGATTTTGTGCCAGTTCTTGTAGATATAAAAAAGAATGCATCAAGGGATGAAGTGAGAGAAGCATTGAAAAAAGCAGGATTTAAGTTAAGGCCTGAAAAAAAGAAGAAAGAAGAAAAAAAGAAAGAAAAGAAAGAAAAAAAGCAGAAAAAGAAGAAAGAAGAAAAAAAGAAAGAAAAGAAAGAAAAAAAGCAGAAAAAGAAGAAAGAAGAAAAAAAGAAAGAAAAGTAAAACACAGAAAACTGCAAAAAAACGAGAAAAAAAGGGAAATTAAAAGCTGAAAAAAAGCAAAAAAAGAAAGAAGAAAAAGTAAAAATCCAAAAAAATGAAATAAGCTCAAAAGATTAAACAAGCAAAATAAATTATTTTAATTTTTTTAAAAAATTTAATAAATTTACTGCTTTTTCAGAACATTCCGTGCTTCCAAAAATTTCACAAATTCTTTTAGACAATGAATAAATAGATTTTAATGAGTTTCTATCAATTTTTTCCAAAAACTCATTATGTGTTCTTCCAATAAAATACTTTTCTCCAAGATTATTTAAGAAAAGAAACCAATGCCTTTGTTCTGTTCTATATTTGCAATCCTCTCCTAATATTGATTTTAAATTTTTTGAATTTCCTCCAAGATAATTTTCAATTACATATCTCGTGCTTGGTTTTCTTGATTTTGAATTGATTATGTTATTAGCAATTATGAGATTATAAATTGCTATTTCTATTTTCACATAATCTTCTTTTTTTTTATTCCACAAATTCAAAACCTCAGAATTCCTTCTTTATAAAATTTTATAATCTTGAAAAATATATGTTTTTTTATGATAAAACATTTTGCAAAATTTTTAATTTTTATTCTTTTAGTGTTTATTATTCTTTCAAATATTAATCATTTTGATTTTCTTTTCACATTTTTAGTTCTTTTAATGATTTTGAGTGTAATTTACTCCTCTTTTGTTTATTACAAGAAAGCAAGACATTTTATGCAAACCAAAAAAATAACAGATGACTATCTTGTTTTCCTTTCTAAAAAAAATGCAAATATAAAAAATAATGTTGCATTTATAAACGGGGTTCTTCTTCATAATTCAAAATACAAGTTTGGAATGAATCCAACAAAAATGTGCGTAAATTATTATTTTGAAACAAAATACAAGCACAAGCTTAAAACACAACTTGAAACTTTAAAATTAATTTTAAAAGATTTTCCAGAATTTGAAGATTTTACATTTAAGACAAGAAATAATAAATTAGTTGTGCGTTATGTTAAATCAAAACCAATAAAAATGACGAGTTTAGATTATTTTTTAAATAAACTTGAATGGCCTTCAATAACAAACAAGGAATTTGATTTAATAATGAATGTTTTAAAAAATGTATGAATAGAGGATAACTGAATGAATAAAATATTCTTAAAAATGTGAGTGAAGATGGTTATTATTTTGAAAAAATCTGAAACAAACCCGGGATTCGGGAAAAAACCAATAATGAGAACAATAAATGAGCTTCTTAAATACGGAGTAGTTAATCTTGATAAACCATCAGGACCAACAAGCCATCAAGTAGTGGAGTTTGTTGAAGAGATTCTTAATGTTAAGAAAGCAGGGCATTCAGGAACTCTTGACCCAAAAGTTACCGGAGTGCTTCCAATTATGCTTGGAAGAGGAACAAAAGTCATTCAAGCTGTGCTCAAAGCAAGTAAAAAGTATGTTTGTCTTGCACATTTTCACAAGAAAATTACAAAAAGACAAGTTAAGCTCGCAGTTAAACAATTCACAGGAGAAATCACGCAACTTCCGCCAAAAAAAAGCAATGTTAAAAGAGTGAAAAGAAAAAGGAATGTTTATAGTATTGATATTCTTGAGATAAAAGGCAATGATGTTTTAATGATTGTTGAATGCGAAGCAGGCACGTATATACGAAAATTAATTCATGATATGGGCGAATTTCTTGGGATTGGAGCAAATATGCAGGAGCTTAGAAGAGTGAAAGCAGGACCTTTTACTGAAGAAATGAATCTCGTTACTTTGCAGGACCTTAGCGATGCAATGCATTATTATAAAAAAAATGGAAATGAAAAATATTTGCGTTTTTGTGTTTTGCCTGTAGAAGTGGCAGTCTCGCATCTAAAAAAAATATGGATATGCGATTCAGCTGTTAAATCCTTGTGTCAGGGAGCACAGCTTAATCTTCCTGGAATAAGCAAAATTGATGAAGGAATTGAAAAAGGAGAATTTATTGCTATAATGAGTTTAAAAGGAGAGCTTGTAGCATTAGCAGATGCATTAATGAGTTCAAATGAAATGAAGAAAAAAAAGAAAGGCAGGGCAACAAAAACTCGAAGAGTTATTATGGAGAGAGGGGTTTATTTTTAGTGCAACAATACACCCAATACCCTCCTTTTTTTGCTAATACTTCGCAGTTATTAAATAAACTTTCTGCAAACGCCATTAATCTCCTGCCTGCGATCTTATGTCTTGTTACAAACTGAAACAAACCTTTTTCTTTAAGTGCTTCATAACTCTCCCTGAAAATTCTTTCACAAGTATTCATTCCTGCACTTATTGGGGGCGCGGTTAAAATATTATCAAATTTTTCTTTTTTTAATTTTTCAAGAAACGTGCTTCTTACTGCTTTAATATTTGTTAATTTCAGCAATTTAATATTTTTTTTAGCAACCATTACAGCTCTGGAATTACTATCAAGCAAAACAACTTTTGCATTAGGAACAAGTATTTTATACATAATTCCAATTATTCCAATACCGCATCCATAATCAAGTATTTTTTCTCCTTTTAATTTCATATTTTCAATCAACGCCCAAGTTCCTCTGTCAATTTTTTTATAATTAAAAATTCCAGAACATGTAAGAAGTTTTAAATCCCTGCCTCTCAAATTTCTTATTTCTAAATACCCAAATTTTGCAGGACTTGTTTGTTTTTCACTAAAATAATGTGGTTGTTTCTTCTTTACTTGATTATCTTTCATAATAACAAAACCACATTTTTTCTTTAAAAAAATTAGCAATTCTTTTTAAAAAGTAATGCTTAATTAATAAACATGCAATTTAAAAAATATACATCATTATTACTTTTATTACTCGTGTTTGCAATTGCTAAAGCTGTTGTAATAACTCATGACTTGGGAGATGAAAAGAATGGAATAACTTTAAGGGGGAAACCAACAGCATTTCCTGGAGATACAAACGGAGTAGGGGATGCTGAAATTTATTATAATCTTACAAAAGACGGAAGTTTGGTTGGAAGCATTGCAGGAATGGTTTTGACAAACAGTAGTGGTGAATTTGTTATAAGCTTTGAAGCTCCAAACATAACAGGCACTTATGATTTAACAACTCGCTCTCATAAAACAGGATATGATGATCAAATAAATGTAAAAACTGTTAATGTTTATGAAGGTTCTTTAAATTTAACAGTAAATCTTGATTCCCACACTCCTTATGAACAGAATTCTGTGGTTGGTTTTAGTGGAAGGGTTGTGGATGATGCTTGTTGTAATTTTAAACCAGACGCTGAACCAGACTGTTATTGTCAATTAATGGCAAATCAAGATATTCAATACTATGTTGATAGCGATTTAATAGGAACTGTTACAACAGGAAGTGATGGCACGTATATTGGAAGCATTGACCTCTCAAGTTACTCTGCTGGAAGACACCATTTTACTTTTAGAACTGAAAAAGATGGATACAGAACTGGAGAATATATTTATTATTTTGATATTTCTTCAAAATCAATACATACAATAAGCGGGAGTTTTGTTGATAAAGACGGGAATCCCATATCAGTAAATCTTCAAATTACGAATTCCACAGGAACAATTGTTTCAGGAACTTATACAGGGGATTATAGTTTTAATTTATTAGAAGGAGCTTATGATTTTAAGATAACTTATGGAAGTTATGAAATCACAATAAATTCTGCTAATATAAATAGTGATATTAGTGAAATTCTGTTAATTGATGACATTCCAGTTCCTGATGATTCTTTACCTTTAACGCTTGTTCCTCAAAAAGCAATAGGGCTTTATTCAGGAATAACAACTTATAACTCCATAACTGTTAAAATTACTTATGATGATTCAAGCATAACAGAATCAAGAATGCAAATGAAGGGTTGTCTTTCTTGGGATTATTCTTCAAGAATTTGCACAGGAAGTTGGACAAGCATCAGTGCAACAAAAGACGAAAGCGCAAACACTTTAACCGCTTCATCTTCTATTGGTGCTTTTGTTGTTGGAGAAGGCGAGGAAACCTGTTCTTCTTCAAATTGCGATACGGCATGCAGCACAAAAACTGATTGCGAATCTGTTGGATGCAATTGGTGCGGGAATTATTGTTCAAGTTCGCCTTGTTTAACTTGTCATTCAAGCAATTTAACTGCATGCACAAATATTGATGATTGTTATAACGCAGGAGGTTATTTTTGTGATGGTGTTTGTGGAAGCACGCCTTGTTGCGATGAATATCATTTAAGTTTGTGTAATCAAACGCAATGTGAATCCTTGGGCAAAAAATGGTGTGCTATTACAAGTTCATGCGAAGAAGAATTTTGTTGCAGCCCGCAACATTTGGAAGTGTGCAATAACGAGACTACTTGTGTTATAATGGGGGGTCAATGGTGCGATGATGAATGCAAGGCAAGTTGCGTAAGTGTTAACACTGTTACAACACAATATGTTTATGTCTCTCAAGAAAATAATACTTACTTGAGTTTTTATGTTTCAGTTCTTAATCCCTATAATGCTTATATGAATAATACTATAATTAAATTAAAAAACTTGAATGAGAATGAATATAGTGTAGAACCACAAAATATAACAATTGAACCAAACACAACACAACAATTTAAAATAACAATTGATAAAACAAAAGCAACAAGCACAGATTATTCTTATACAATTGATTATTTAATGCAATTTCCAGATGAGGACAAAGCAAGATTATACTCTTTTTCAAATCCTCTAAATATTGATTGGATAGATTTGTATGTAAGTCTTCCAAAAGAAAAAACAGCACCAGGCAAAAACTTGCTTCTTAATGTAACAATATCAAAAACATGGGAAGATGTTACAAAAGTTCTTCTTGATTACGAGATTATAAAAGATAATAAATCAATTTATAAGAATCATGATCAGCAATTTTTGAGAAAATCACTGAACTTTGAAGAAAAACTCCCAATCCTAACAAATTATTCTGTAGGCAATTATTATGTTAAGGTAGAAGCGAGAATAGGGGAAAGAAAAAGTGAGTTTTCAAGACCTTTTATTGTAAAAAGAGAATTCCCTTGGCTTTTGTTTTTTTTAGTTATTGTGCTTCCAATAATAATCATAATTTCAGTTTATGTTTATGTTAAGTTTGTTAAAAAACCACCAGAATATGTTGCAGTTCCTGTTATTAAAATAGGGAAATAAGTGCATACAAAAAAATATTTTTGAAAAAGTTTTAAAAGGAGTAAATATGATTTCTTATTTGCTTGCCGGGGTGGCGGAGTGGTCAAACGCGCAGGCCTTGAAAGCCTGTCCTCTTTTTGAGGGCGCGAGTTCGAATCTCGTCCCCGGCGCTTAAGATATTGAAATAAATAAAAAACTTTAAATACTGTTTAATTGTTTTTTAGAAAATCAAAGAAGTGTGTTAAAAATGGCAAAAAACAATGAAAAATCAATAAGCATTGTGCGTATTGGTGGAGTTGATTTAAAAGGAAATGAGAAGATAGGCATAGGTTTATCTAAAATATATGGGGTTAGTTATGTTTTTGCTAATGCTATTTTAAAAGTTCTAAATATTGATTTTTTTGAAGAAGTAGGTAATCTCACAAAAGAAAAACGCGATAGCATAATTGATGTTATAAACAACCCTGAAAAATATGGTATTCCCTCGTATTTGTTAAATCATAGAAGAAATAAAATTACAGGAAAAGACGAACATTTAATAAGTTCTGACCTTGATTTAAGAATTCAGTTTGACATAAAAGATATGCAAAAATTAAAAAGTTATAGAGGAGTTAGACATTCAAATCATTTACCTTTAAGAGGACAAAGAACAAAAGCAGGGTATACGAGACCTCCTTACAGGAAGTCAAGAAGAGGCACTGTAATGGGTGTTAGAAAGAAAAAGAAGAAATAAAAAGGTGTATTAAGTAATGGGAGATCCAAAAAAACCAAAAAGAAAATATTCAAAACCAGGCCATCCATGGCAGAAACAAAGAATTGAAGAAGAAATAAGGCTTAGAAGAAAATACGGGTTTAAGAATAAAACAGAAATATGGAAAGTTATGAGCGAGTTAAGAAGAGTAAGGGCTCAAGCAAGAAAACTTATTTCAGCAGTTGGACTCCAAGCAGAAAAAGAAAAAAAAGGATTGATTACTTCTCTTTATAATAAAGGTTTGCTTGAAAGTCCAAAAGCAGAATTAGATGATGTATTAAGTTTGACAGTAGAGCAATTTTTAGACAGAAGACTTCAAACACTTGTTTATAAAAAACAGCTTGCTTCAACAATAAAGCAAGCAAGGCAAATGATAGTTCATAAAAAAATAATGATAGGCGATAAAGTTGTTTCTTCACCTGGAAAATTAATAACAAGAAGTGAAGAGAATGAAATAAAAGTTCTTCAAAAGACAAAAAGAAAAAAACAAGAGGAATCCTCTAAAATGGAAGTAAGAGTTGAGAAAAGCAAAGAAAAAGAAGAAATAAAAGAAAAGAGTGAGTAAAAATGAGCATAACAGAAAAAAAAGATAAGAAAAATGAATTAAAAGAAAAAAAAGCACAAGAAAGAGAAAAGAAAGAAGCAAGAGGAAAAGAAGAAATGAAAAAAGAAGTAGAAAAACACGAAAAGAAAAAACAAGAGAAGGTTAGCAAAGAGCAAGAAAAAAAACAAGGAAGTAAAAAAAGAGAACAAAAGCAGATAAGATGGGGTATTGCACACGTATTTTCAAGTTATAATAATACAATGGTTCATGTAACTGATTTAACTGGCAGTGAAACTTTTGCAAGAGTGAGTGGAGGCCATGTTGTTAAATCTTCAAGATTAGAATCTTCACCAACTACTGCCATGCAAGTAGCAAGAAAAGCTGCACAAGAGATTTTAGCAAAAGGAATTGGCGGGGTTCATATTTATGTCAGGGCGCCAGGCGGGCATAACGGTCCTAAACATCCAGGTCCTGGAGCACAAGCAGCAATAAGAGCGCTTGCAAGAGCAGGACTCAGGATTGGCATTATAAAAGATGTCACTCCCTTACCACATGATGGTTGTAGAAAAAAAGGAGGTAGAAGAGGTAGGAGAATATGAAGGTCAAAGTAATAAGTGAAAATGAGAAAAAAACAAGGATTTTAATGACAGAAACAACGCCTGAAGAAGCAAATGCTATAAGAAGAACAATTATTTCTGAAGTCCCGGTTCTTGCTATTGAAGATGTTGTGGTTGTAAATAATTCAAGTGCAATGTATGATGAAATGATAGCATTAAGGTTGGGTTTGATTCCTTTAAAAACTGATTTGAAATTACTTAATCTTCCTGAAAAATGTTCTTGCAAAGGCAAAGGATGCAATAAATGCAGGGTTGAATACTTTTTAAAAGAAAAAGGACCGAAAGTCGTTTATTCAGGGGATCTTAAAACAGAAACAGGGTTCGAACCGGTTTTTAAAGATATTCCAATAACTAAGTTAATGGAAGGACAAGAAGTTAATATAAAATGCATTGCAGTTTTAGGCAAGGGTTTAGAACATACAAAATGGAGTCCTGGTTTAGCTGTTCATAGTTATGTGCCTGTTATTAATGTAAAAAAACACACAGAAAAAGAAGCGAAAGAGTGCATAAAGCATTGCGATTGTGAAGCAATAAAATTAGAAAAAGGAAAAATAGTCGTAGACAATGATAAGCTTATTTATTCTGAAATAAAAGACTCTTGTTTAGATGCATGCAAAAACATTCTTGATGTAAAATGGGATGATACAAGAATTATAATGACTATTGAACCATGGGGGCAAATAGGTGCTAAGACAATGTTTAATGAAGCAACAAAAATACTTAAAGAAAATTATGAAGAATTCCTTAAAGAAATAAAAAAACTTAATTAAAATTCAAGAATTAACTTTTTAAGTAATTAATTTTTTTAACAATAAATACCTGTGGGGGTGCCGGAGCGGTCAAACGGGCAGGACTTAAGATCCTGTGGCTTAGTGCCTTCGCGAGTTCGAATCTCGTCCCCCACATGTTTAAAAATTTCTAAAGTTAAACTTAAATATAAAAGGTTTGTAATATAATCTGTTGCTTTACTAATTAAACATCTTCCTAAAGGTGTTTATTGATTAAATTTAATTTTTTGTGAAAAAGCAAAAGACATATAAATATGTATTTACTACTAATAAGTAAATAAAGAGTGGGTGTTTAAAATGGTTAATTACAATATAAGATGTTCAAAATGCGGTATGGGAAAACCAAGAAAACAAGTTAAAAAGATTTTTGGAAAATATATTTGCACTGAATGCATGGGTAAGAAAGAATATTAAAAAGAGTGCGTGGGTAAAAAAGAATATAAAATCAAGATATTCTTGAATAAACTCTTGCACTTAGGAATACGCTAAGAATTGTCAGAAAACTAACAAGTTGTATGCTAGTGAACATAATTAAAATAAAGAATGTAGCTAATGCAGATTCAAATATGTATTCTTTTTTTCTTTTTTTGAACCAATAATGAAGCATTGTTAAACTTATCAATCCAAAATAGGAAATAAAAATAAAAACACTAATAATAGCTGAATTTACAAAATTTTGATAAAGTATGATTCCTAATAATCCTAAAAATATTTGATAAAAAATTTCTTTTTTTCTTGAAAATTCAAGCAGGTTTTCACTTGCTTCTATATATGAAATGCCTACGCTATAAAGAACAATAAGAAGAAGAGTTGAAGTTAATGCAATCATTGCAGGGCTCATAAATTGATGAATTAAATCTATTAGTGTAAAACTTTTTGCAAGAATTTCTTTTGGGGTAGATGCAATGCTTGATACAATAAATGCAAAGAGTATTGCACTTAAAGCAATAATCGCGGTTTGAAACATAGGAAGGTATTCTTTTTTCTTTTTTGTAGTAATTGTTATAAGTTTTTCAAATCCAAGGTATGCCCAAAAAACAAAAACAACACCCAAAAAATCTAAATTTGTTTTTTCAAATGTAAAGTTTGTTGTCAATTGCGAGATAATAATTGCAAACAAACCAATCAATATAACTTTAATTACAATTAATGTTTTTAAAAATGCATTAATACTTTTTTTGAAAAAACTATGAAAACCATATATTGTTATAAGAATAAGCATGCTTAAGAACATGTTAATGCCAACATCCCATTTAAAAACGAAAATAAGGAATTCTGAACAAGCAAACGAAATTGCTGTTATAACCATCGCACTACCAAACCAATAAAACCATTTTATTGTTTTTTCAAAACCTTTGCCATAATTTTTTTTGAAAAATTCATAAATATTTCCTTTGCTTTCTTCATAAACTCTTCTTAAAACAATTGATATGGTTAATGCAATTAAACCTGCAAACATCCAATAAAATACACTCATCCCTCCATAATATTGAACGCTTAAAACAGAGGCAAGAAATACTCCACTTCCAAGAATGCTGTTAATCCCAACAATTAAAGGATTTTTCTTTTTTGTTTCTGCCATATATTTTTATTTAAAATAATTAGATTAATATACTTTTTTAATAGCAAAATGCAAATAAAGTGAGTGGAACTAGAATTAGTAAAGTTTTTAAAAAGGAATATGGTTTTTCAAATGTAAAAGTTTTTATGAATACGTGCTGTAATAAGGAACTAAGTGAAAAGTGATTTTCATGACTAAAGAGAAAAAAACACCAAATGCTGAATTAAAGAGATTAATTTCTGAACTTAAAACTAAAAGTATAAAGGAAGGAAAAACATTTTGGAAAAAAATAGCAAAAGATTTGGAGAAATCAAATAAGAATTGGAGAAAAGTTAACTTAAGCAGAATAGCACTTTATACAAAACCAAAGGATATTATAGTTGTGCCTGGAAAAGTTCTTGGTAATGGTGATTTGTCTCATGAGGTTATAGTTTTTGCATGGAAGTTTTCACAACAAGCAAAAGAAAAAATTAAGAAAATGAAAGGCAAAGCATTAAGTTTGCGGGATTTGTTGAATTCAAAATATAAGACCTCAGAGGTGAAAATAATTGGTTAAGCTTATTGATGCGAATAATTTAATTTTAGGAAGAGTTGCTTCTTATGTTGCTAAAAAATCCTTGAATGGCGAACAATTTATTATTATTAACTGTGAAAAAGCAGTTATTTCAGGAAGTAAGAAAGCAGTATTTGAAATTTACAAAGCGAAAATAGATAGAGGAGAGCCTTTTAAAGGACCTTTTTTTCCCAAAAGACCTGATATGCTTTTCAAGAGAACAATTAGAGGAATGCTTCCGTATAAGCAAGAAAAAGGGAGAAAGGCTTTAAGAAGAATAAAAGTTTTTATTGGAGAACCAAAACTTGATAATTTACCAAAGCCAATTGATTTAAAAGAAATGAATGTAAATAAACTAAAATTATCCAAATATATTAAAGTAGGGGAATTATGTAAGTTGCTTGGTTGGAAGTGAAAAAAAATGGCAAAAATAAAAAAACCAAAAAAAAGAACTGTTGTTTGCACTGGAAAAAGGAAAACAAGTATTGCCAGAGCAACATGTAAAGAAGGAAAAGGGATTGTGAGAATTAATTCATTAAATTTAAATTTATTAACACCAGAAACAGCAAGATTAAGAATAATGGAACCCCTTATCCTTGCAGGTGAAAAAGCAAGCAAGGTTAACATAAGTGTTAATGTTAGTGGTGGGGGGGTTATGTCAAGAGCAGATGCTGCAAGGGTTGCTATAAGTAATGCTTTGGTTAATTATTTTGCTGATTCAGAATTGAAGAAAACATTTCAAATGTATGATAAAAAAATGCTTGTTTCAGATACAAGAAGAACCGAACCACAAAAACCGTATAGGAGTGCGGCAAGAAGCAAGCGACAAACAAGTAAGAGGTGAATAAAGCAATGATAATCCCAGTAAGGTGCTTTACATGTGGGAAGCCAATAGCTCATTTGTATGAAAAATATAAAAAATTAATAAGTGAAGGCAAAACAATTAAAGAAGCTCTGGATGAAATTGGATTAGAAAGGTATTGTTGCAGGGCAATAATGATGGGGAGTATTGATTTAATTGATAAAATTGGGAAATATAAAAAATTTTAAGTGAATGAAAATGAGTGGAACAAAGAAGGTGGGAATAACAGGAAGGTTTGGTCCAAGATATGGTTTAAGAATTAGAAGAAGAGTAAAAAAGATAGAAGAAAAACAAAAATCTAAACACGAGTGCCCGTATTGCCATAAACGTAATGCATTAATTAGGCTTTCCTCAGGAATTTGGGAATGCAAGAAGTGCAAGAAGAAATTTACAGGAAAATCATATCTTCCAAAATAATTATTAATTGTTTAAAATCAAAAAGGTGAGTAAATGACAACATATATATGCGCAAATTGCAAAAAAATAATAAATGTCCAAGAATTAAGAAGAAGAATTTCTTGTCCATATTGTGGTTCAAAAATTCTTTTTAAAGTAAGACCACCAATACAAAAAGAATTAAAGGCAAGATAAAATGGAGAGGTTTTTATGATTACAAGTGTTGTTAGAATAAAAACACCAATCTCAAAAAATATAATTCAATCAATTTTGCCTGATGAAGAATGTAATGAAAGAGTAAGAACAAAAATTGAATTAAAAGGTGGAAAAATTATAATTGAAACAAAAGCAAAAGATATTGTTGCTTTTAGAGCAAGCATAAATACTGAATTAAGATTAATTAATTCATTAGAAAAAATAAAAAAGGTGATTGGATGAAACTGCCAAAAGAAGCAGAAGATATTTTGAAGGAATTACAAGGAGTGCAACAACAACTTCAAACATTAATGTATCAAAAACAAAATGTGAGTGTTCAAAAAGCAGAGATTAGTAATGCATTAACAGAAATCGAGAAAAGCAAAGAAAATGAAATGTTTCAAATTATTGGAACAATTATGATTAGAAAGGACAGGGAAAAATTGCTTTCTGACTTGAAAGAAAAAAAAGACATACTTGATTTGAGAATAAAAAGTTTAGATAAGCAAATTGATAAACTATCTGAAAGAAATAAGGAACTTCAAAATAAACTTATAAAAATAACACAATAAAAATTTGAATTAAGAAAATTGGTTAAAAAGGGATTACAATGGAGGAAAGGATTAGTCAAGCAATTGAATTACTTAATGAAATTGTAGAAGATACTACTGTGCCTAAAAACATAAGACAAATATGCGAAGAAGCGCAAAAAAAACTTGAAGAAGAAAAACCAATAGAAATAAAAATTGATGCAGCAACACAAATACTTGATGAAATTTCAAAAGACCCTAATATAGAGATGTTTACAAGAACTCAAATATGGAATGTAGTATCTCTTTTAGAATCAATAAATGCATGAATGCAGTCCTTGAATAAAGTATGGTTAATACTAACAAAAAACTTATAAAAACCCTTTTATGTTATCAATATATTATAAATTAATAATTAAAAATCACTAAAAGAGGCATCAAAATGGTTTTGAAAAAATTAAAGAACATAAAAGATGTGTTAATAGGAAGAGTTAATGAAACAATTACTTTAGGTAATGATGAAGGAGTTATAAGGCAGGAGAAAATTGATTATATTGAATTAGAACCAAAAATAGAAGAGGATAACAAAACAGCACACTTGCTTGTAAAGTATTTCATTCTTAGTGATTTTGCAGATATTAAACCAGTTATAGATTCTTTAAGAGAAGGTTATACAATTGCTATTGTTAAATATAAGCCTTTAGGAAATAAGGATTCAACAGAATTAAAAAGAGCAATAAGCAAGATAAAAAGAACAATTGAAGCAATAAATGGAGAACTCATGGGCATGGAGGACGGTTGGTTGGTTGCTGTTCCACAATTCGTTAGTATTGCTAAAGGAAAATCTGAAGAATCATCAATGTAAGAGTAAATATTTTTATTTAAAAATTATTCTTGTATTTCTTTAAAAAATCATGGTGTGTAGGGGAGTAAGAAATTCACAAGATGCAAAAAGTAATAAAGGCATTAATGAGAAAATTAATTAATAATGAAAAAGAAAAAATTAGTTTTTTTAATTACTGGCGGCGCTGGGTTTCTTGGTTATAACTTAGCGCGCTACTTATTAAAAAAAGGATGTATTGTGAGAACAATTGATATTGAACCATTTAATTATAGTGATATAAAAGAAGAAGTCACTCATTTTCAAGGAGATGTAAGGGATAAACAACTTATGAAAAAAGCAGCAAAAGGAGTTGATATAATTGTTCATGCAGCTGCGGGTTTACCACTATGGAAACCTGATGAAATAAGGTCGGTTAATGTTAAGGGAACAAAGATTGTGTTTGAAGTTGCACAAGAACTTGGTATTAAAAGAGTAATTTATATTTCTTCAACAGCAGTGTATGGTATTCCTGATCATCATCCATTATTTGAGAATGACGTATTAGAGGGTGTTGGTCCATATGGTGAGAGTAAAGTTATTGGAGAGAGCATAGCAGAGGAGTATAGAGTAAAAATGTGTGTTCCTATTCTAAGACCTAAATCCTTCATAGGTCCTGGAAGATTAGGGGTTTTTGATGTTTTATTTGATTGGGTGAGAAGAGGAAAAAACATTCCTATTATTGGTAAAGGAGATAATCTTTATCAATTATTGCATGTTGAAGACTTAAATGAAGCTATATGGCTTGTTTCAACAAAACCAAAAAAAATAGTGAATGATACATTTAACATTGGAGCAGAAGAATATAATACAATGAAAGAAGATTATCAAGCATTACTTGATTATGCTGGCTTTGGAAAAAAAGTTATTGGAACTCCTGCAAAACTTGTAATCCCTTTGTTGAAATTTTTTGAATTTCTCGGCATTTCACCATTATATAAATGGGTATACGAGACAGCTAATAAGGAGTCCTTTGTTTCAATTGATAAAGCAAAGAAAATTCTTGGTTTTAAACCAAGATTTAGCAATATTGAAGCACTTAAGGGAACTTATGATTGGTATTTATCTCACTATGAAGAGTATCAAGGTAAAATCGGGGTTACTCATAGAACACCATGGAAACAAGGAATTTTATCTATTGTTAGATTATTTTTTTAAGAAAAAAATATTATTACAGAAGCAATGCAACAAAAAGAAGTTTATTACTTAACAACTTTGAGCATGAAGTTTGCCGCAGAATTTAATGCGGAGCATTCATTTCTTTATTGTATTTTGAACATTCACTATTTAATGTTTTATGAATACCTTTTTCAAACTTTGTATACTTTACACCAAATTCTTTCTCCCAATCCTCCACAGGAAATATGTCCCCTGCTGTGAGTGCTTTTATTTGTTCAGGCCTAAAAATTGGTTTTTTCACAAAAAACCCATAAATATTAATTAATGTGCTAAAAACAGGAATAGGAATTGGTAAAAAAATTCTTTTCCATTTTCTTGTTCTGCAAATTGTTTTTAATAAGTCAATATAAAATATTTTTTCTTTCCCTATTATGTTATATATTTTATTTTTTGGTTTTCTTTTTGTTAAAACAACTATTATTTTGCATAAATCTTCTACAAACAAGGGTTGTCTTATGTATTTGCCAGAACCAATAATTGGAACTATTGGCGTTTTTTCCATGAATTTTGTTATATAACCAAGATGTTTTGCATCAAAGCAACCATACATTAAAGGAGGTCTTAAAATTGTGTATGGAACCTTGCTATTTTGAACAATGCTTTCACCTTTTGTTTTGGTTAAAGTATAATCATCTTTTGCTACAGATATAACTACAGAAGAACTTATGTGTATGAGGTGCTTAATCTTGTTTGTTTCACAAACTTTTACAACATTTTTAACAGCATTAATATTGTTTTTGATAAATGCATTCTTTTCTTTTGATGCAATTTGTGCTTGAAGTTGAACAACAATGTCAGCATTTTTGAATTCATCCTTCCATTCATCATTCAAACTTAAATCTTGTTTCACGCACTTTATTTTTGGATTTAATTTTTTTAAAAGGTCAAGATTTTTTTCATTTTTGTCAATTGCAACTATTTCATAGTTTTCTTTAATAAGCATTGGAACTAAATTTTGTCCTACTAATCCAGCTGCTCCTGTTATAACCACTTTTTTCATTCTCTGCTTATTGCTAATTAAATTTTATTTTTTAAAGTTTATGTGTTTGCAGGTTTGTAACAGAAGATAAGACCAAAGCTCGCAAAGAGATATAGTGAAGATAAAGATTTAACAAGGAGAGTTCTTCAAAACTTAAACCCTTCAAGATTTATTTTGGCTCTTTTAAATTTAAATAAGCAGGAGAAGTGAATTTTGTATATAATACCATTAAGCAAGATTTTTATAACTTCTTGTTTTTCATTTTGCCAAAACAGAACTAAAAATCTTAATATATTTAAATATGAAGATTCTTTATACATTTATGAGTTTATTCACAAGTTCAACTTATGCCCAAACTGTTTTAATAGGTATTTCTTTGGGAATGCTTGCAGGTATTGTTATTGCTCTTAGAAGAATATTTCTTATGGAAAGAAGAATAACAAGAGTATTGAATAGAATTGAAGATTTAGAAGAATTAGATGCAAAACAAGAAGGAAGGTTTAAAAAAATCAAGAAAAAATTAACAAGAAAAAGAAAAAAATAGAATTCTAAATTATTAAACTTGTTAAAAAAAATATTATTTGTCCTGTTGCAATAAATGGAATTGCAGGATAAAACTTTCCTTTTTTCCCAATAAAGATTAAAGAAAGCAAACCAAGTGTGGCTCCATAAATGCTTAAAATGGATGGAATTGCGCCAACACGCATGTTAATCACGCTGGCAAATAATAAGGGAAAAATTACATCTCCGCCACCAAGCATTGCATTTTCATCTTTGTATTGAATAATTAATCCAGCAAACATTTTTAATTTTCTTTGGGTTTTAACAAGCTTAATCATGTGCTTTGTGCCAAAAACACTTATTATGTCATAAACGCTGAGCATAATCATTAACATAATAATGCCTGTAATATTGAACATTGGGCTGAACAATGGAATAATTCCTGCATAAACGAGTATTTCTGTTATGTTGTGAAAAACAAGTCCAAACTTGTTGCTCATCTTTAAAATTACAATAATGAATGCACTTATTAATGCAAGGAAACCATCCATAAAACTGTTGAAAGTAATTAATGAACACACAAATATTGCTAAAACATACCATAATTTGATTACATACCTTATTTTCAGTCTTATTAATAAAAAATAAATGATTGTGAAGACAATAATCGCACTTAGAAGATAACCAACACTGAACTCTTCTTTAGCAGGTTCTAAACCATAAGGGAGTTCTTTTTTTATATACTGTCTATTAATGAATAATCCAAAAAATTCTGCAAACAAGAACAACGCGATTAACATCATAATTGTTGTCCATGAGTATTTCACTTTTATGCCTCTTTTATCTTTCTTTCAAACAAGTTTTCACAAAGTAAGAGCAACATTCTTGGGTTTCCCCTACTATTTCTCCATATTTCTTTCATTTCTTTTTCAGAAAACAATATAGAACTTCCCTTTTTGTCTTTTACTTCATTTAAACGTGAAAGAATAAGTTCTCTTGAAAATCTATAATCAAGAGGGGGTATTGAAATAACATAACTTTCTTTTTTGAATCTTCTGCTCACTTTTTCAATCATTTTGATAGTTTGTTTATTAATTAATAGAAGAAAAGAAAGCCCCCTGTTTTTTAATTCTATAATTAAATCAAGCACTTTTTTAAAATCATTTTCATTTAAGCTTTTAATAAAATCAAAACTGTCAATAATAACTAATATTTCCCTCTTTTTTTCTAAAGGAAGCTTTCTTAAATCATTCAGGATTATGCCTGTAAAGTTAAGATTAATTATTTTTATTTTTTCCTTTAAGTTTGCATTTAATTTCTGAACTAAAAGAGATTTCCCACTTCCATAATCCCCTTCAAGAAGAATTATGTTCCCTTTTTCTAAAGTTTCCAATATCTTAGATTCCAATCCTTTATACACTCCTACTCTGTCAATTATTTTTTCATTTTCTCGAGGAGTTATATAAGCAAAAGGATTGTGCATAAAAACAATAAATATTACAAGATTTATAAAGTTTGTTTAAATTGTTTTTATTTAAAGGCATTAAAAAAAATCTTATGCTATTTTTTATAAAATTTCTATTATCTTTTTTCTACTTTTAGCACCATGCAAAATTTTAGCATCTTTCTTAAAATGTTTTTTTAATAACTTAATTAATTCAGTGTTTGCTTTGCCTTTATTTGGTGAAGATTTTAAACAAACAACATATTCTTCCCCAACCTTATTTATGCTTCTTTCTTTTGAGTTCGGTTTTACTTTTACTTTTATTTTCATCGTTCATCAACCAAAAAAGAGTTCCTAAAGAATAACACAACAGGATAGCTGAAAATACTAAATAATCCCTAAAATTAATAATTACAGAAAAAATGCTGAATACAAAAAGCATTAATATGGAAATTCTTGTTATCCTCTTCTTACCTCTTACTTCTTCTTTAGTTAGGTTTGAAACAAAATATGCAACAACAAAACTTGATAAACATAACAATATTATAAACAACATAAAAAAAAATTAATTTTTTTTTACTTAAAAACTTTAATAAATATGAAATGGGCCGAAGCCGGGAATCGAACCCGGTCCTCCAGGGCCACAACCTGGTGCGCTACCATTACGCTACATCAGCCATTTATTATTATTTTTAATTTATTTTATGCAATTTATTAAGTTTGCTATTTATAATTATTTTAACAAACATTTTATAAATAAAAAATGTTTTAAAAAACATGTGAGATTAAAAAAAAGCTTAATGTTTATTGTATTCATCCTGTTTTTTAGTATTTCTTATGCTTATGCTGAAGATAATACTAATAATACTACATCAAATACAACTGCTTCAAACACAATAACAGATGCAATAGCACCGAGCATAACTATTTTAAAACCGCTTGCAGACATTTACGCAAACACAACCTTGGAAATGGAGGCAACAGTTTCTGATGAGAGTTCAATTATAAGATGTGATTTATTAGTTGATGGTTCAATACTTGTTACACTCTTGCCTGATAATGCAGGAAAAATATTCACTAACCTTGCATTATCTGAAGGAGAGCACACTTTAAAACTTGAATGCGAAGATGAGTTTGGCAATATCGGTGATTCCGAAGATGTTAAAATAGAAATTAAAACCCTTGAAACTGCAAGCACAGAAAATACTAATGAAGACACTGAAAACACTGATTTTGAGGACTTTAAATCTTCATTAAAATTGTCTTCAGATTATGAAGATATTGCTAATACCATAATAAATTACATAAAAGATTGTGTAAGCAAATCAGAAGGCAACAATCAGTATGATATAAAGTTTTCTTGTATGAAAGACCAATATTTTATACGAGAAGAGTTAGGAAAATTAGTTGGAGTTAATACCGATGATTGGAAAAAAATTGTTGATTACATAATGGTTTTTTCTCCTGGAGACCCTAATTATTGGATAGATGATTCAGGAAAAATTGAAATAAACTTTGATAAAATGATTCTTAAAGATAAATTAGGGTTTAACATAAACCCATCTGACAAAACACCTCAAAGCAAAGATGAAATTTGGGCTGGTTTTTGGATGAATTGGGATAATTATGGTGGGATTAAAGAAGATGAAATAAAAAAAGCAGAGGATGATTATAGGAAATGGGAAGATGAACAAAGACAACAAAAGTTGTTGTCTGAATTAAGTTTCAGCGTTTCTTCTTCTCAACAAAATCTTGGAGATGAAATTTTAAATACTGTTAAACCTATTTTCCAACTTTGCATTAAGTATGATTCTAATCCAAGTGGAGAAAAAGCATATGATTTAGAATATAACAGAAGCATTGCAGAAGCAACACTTAGAGGTCTTTCAGATACAAAAGATGTAGAGGATCTTGAAAAAGCATGCAATTATGCTAAGAAGAATCTTGGTTATGAGTTAGATGTTTGGCAGGATGAGTTTGGAGAAACACATATTGGAAGAGCGCATTATACAGGAAAAAATATTGAAGTAGATTTTAATTGCGATTATAATGAAGATAGAGAAAAAACAGATATGTGGGTTTATGTGAATTGGGGGAGTTCTGCTAACTTATATAAAGAAGATATTAAAAAAGCAAGAAGAGATGCCGAGATTGAAGCAAGAAAAGCAGAACAAGCAGGAGCAATAAAAGAGTACATGGATTCTTTTTCAATAAGCAGTGATTTGGAAGAAACAGCAGAATCACTTGTTAATGATATTGACGATTTTTCTGAAGAATTAGAATCTTTTGATGCTTCTAAAGAAGACAATTTTTATAATGCAGAATACAATGCTCAATTATTGAAAGCAAAATTTGAAGGTATTGGCGATGTATTCAATTGTGATGAGTTTTCTCAAATAAGAGATTATGTTATTCTGTATACTAAGTATGGATCTCCTGAGATGTGGACAGATGAATTTGGTGATAAAAAATTAAGCAATCATAAAGTTCTTTTAGAAAACAAATATTTCAGATTTGAAATAAACAGTTGGGGATGTCAAGAGTTTGATATTGAAGATAAAGGTGGGATGAATGCAGAGCTTAGATGGAATCTTAATGAAATAATGGATAGTCAAAAGAATTTGATTAAAAAAGCAAGAAGGGATTCGCAATTTGAAGCAGAGAAATTGAGAAGACACAATTTATTATTAAAAGCAAGGCAATTAGTTAATTTTACTGTGGAAGAAGAAAATATTGGAAAAGAGATTATAACAAAACTTGAAAAGATTAGGAATGAAGCAATAAATTATGAGAAAGAACCTTCTGCAGATAAAGCATATAATTTAACGTATAACTTGATTCTTTTGCGTTCAGAATTAGAAGGCTTAGCTATGAGTCATCCTGAAATTCTTGAAGGTGTTGGCAAATATGTTGTGCTTTATGGACCTGGAATGCCTGATGTTTGGATGAATGAGATGGGTGATGTGGAAGTTGGCGGGAATCTTCAAATTTTTAGAGCTAAGGATTTACAAATTAATTTTAATATGTGGATTGATGAAATGACAGGAAAAGGAGGGTTTGATATATGGGGTGGTGGTGAGTATAGGCGGCAGTTTAAGGATGCAGTTAAATCAGCTGAGAAAGAAGGATGGGTTGAAGCAGATAAAGCAAGAAGAATATGGCTTGCAAAAAAAGTTTTGTCATCACTGAAAGATAAAGTAAATAATACTAATACAATTAATGCATATCTTAAAGATTATGTAACTGCGTTTAATAAATACAAGGCGGGAAGCATAGGTGCGTATGATTTAGAGCTTAAAAGATTGCAAACTGTGGATGCTCTTAAAGAAATTATTGTTAATAAAGACGCTAAAGATTATGTTATTGTTGCTGATTTTGATAATGTTCCGCCTGGAGATGTGTGGATGGATCCTGATAATAACATACATGTTGGGGGGTGGAGAGCTTTAAGTGAGAGAAACTTTACAAAAAAGGAAAGGCAATTATTTACAGGGCTTGATGCTTGGTGTGATGAAGAGGGAGTGTTTGATAATAATGAGAATGAATGTGGTGTAGAAATACATATTGATTGGCCTAATTGGACATTAGTAAAAAAAGATATTAAAAGAGCAAATGATAATTTTTGGAAGATTAAACAAGAACAAAAAATACAGGATAAATTGAATGAAATAAAAAATCAAGAAGCAAATTATTCTTCTCAGGATAAAACATTAATTACAAAATTAGTTGTTTCAATAAATTCATTGAAGAATTTAGCAACTTCTTTTGATGGAAAAAATGTGACAGATTTTCAATATAAGATTTTGATTGAAAAAGATAAAATTAATGATTTATTGGATAAAGCAGAAAATCAGGGAATTGCTGAAATTGCAATTGCGAAAGCAGATGGTTTTCACGAATATGATGATTGGAGTAATACTTTAAGAGGTGTAAGTATTTATTCTGATGATAATATTGAAATATTTGTAAGAGTTCATAAAAAATTTTCTCCATTTTTTGTGAAAGATGATAAACCAGAATATGAAATACAAGTTGATGTTATATGGAAAGAATGGGTTCCTGAATTAAAACCAAAATTAGAACAAGCATTTAAGATGTATGAAGCAACTCAAAGTGCTAAAAGATTTGATGTTCTTGTTGAAAAGAGGGGCAAAGTAATAAGTGATTTTAATGAAATTTCAAATAAAGTAGAAATGTATGAATCAGGAGAAATGAGTTTGTCAGAATTAAAAAATTTCATAAACAAGTTATATTTTAAACTTCAAGCATATGACATGGAAGTTGCTTATTTAGCAGCAGTAAGTAATAACACTTTTCCTGATTGGACTCCAATAGAGGTTAAAATAAAAACAGAACATGTTGATTTGAATTTATATGAAAGAGACTTTACTTATCGTTTTGGAATTGGAGTGGGTTTGATGCAAAAGAACTTCGGAAGAACAAGGATTAGAGGCCCTTTACCTATAGGAGAGGAAAATAAACAAGAAATGCTTGTTTGGGAAAATGATGGAATGCCTAATGAGAAAACACCAATTATTACAGGAAGGGTTTCTGCAAATCTTCAAGAAGATAAAGTTCAAAAAGGTTTTGAAAGCAATGAAGGAAGTGTTGATTATAGCAAAGAAGCAATAAATGGAAACATGGGAGATTATGAGAAAGAAGAGTTAACAAAAGAAGATTTAAAAGAAATAGAAAAAGAAAAGCAGATGAGAGAAAAAATGCTTTTTGAGACAAGACAAGAAATGGCAAGGGAGACAGGGGAAATGTTTTCAGATACTATGATGGCAGACAGGTCTTTGTTTTTGGGTGAAGAGAGAAAGAATTTAAAGGGATTAAAACCAACATTAAGGATTAAGACAAAACTTACCTCTGCTGAGATTAAGAAACTCGCAGAAGAATTTAAAGAAAAATTTGAAGAAGCAAAAGAAAAAGGAATTATTGATGATGCCATTTATAATCTTAATCTCGAATTAGACAATCATCCAAGCATGCAACAAGCAATTGTAGAATGGGGGAATACTACTACAAGTATTAAATTGACTTATGAAAATGAATCCATATTTGAGTTTAGTTTTAGAACAGAAGATGGTTATGTTGAATGGGCTGAAATGGGTGTGGCAGAAAACGCAGGAAATTCAAGTGATAATATCTATATAGAAGTTAGTTTTGAATCTCTTATGGAATTAAAGAATTGGTGGGAGGGAACTTTAAGAGATAGTGAAGGTCCTTCTGCTGTTTTTAAAGCAATACCTGGTTTTATTGGGAAGGTTGGAAAAATGATTATGATCGGAAAAATAAAAGTTAAACCATTTAAAGCGATTACAAAAATACCTAAATTTCTTCAAGTATTTTTCAATGGAATGATTCACACTATTGGCGTGACTGTTTAAATAAATTTTTTACATTTAACTGATTATTTAATTAATTATTTAAATTACTTTATTTATATAGTAGTATGTATGGAAAATTTAACTCCCAGAGGAACGCGAGATTTTTTACCAAAAGACATGATTTTATTTAATAATTTGATTGACACTATTAGGAAAACCTATGAAAAATATGGTTTTGTTCCATTGGACACGCCAGTATTTGAAAAATTATCCGTTCTTACCAAAAAAGGAGGTGGTGGGGAGGAAATAAAAAAAGAGATTTATGTTTTCAAAGATAAGAATGGAAGAGAGCTTGGCCTTAGATTTGATTTAACAGTTCCTTCAGCAAGAGTTGTTGCTAACAATACTTCAATAAAAATGCCTTTTAAAAGGTATTACATAAACAAGGTTTGGAGGTATAATAGACCTGGAAAAGGTCGTTTTAGAGAATTCTGGCAGTCAGATATTGATATTTATGGTGTTGAAGATATGACTGCTGATGCAGAATGTATTGCTTGCACAAGCGAGGCGTTAATGAACATAGGGTTTAAGGAATTCATGATTCTAATAAATGATAGAGAAATATTAAATGAGGTTGTGAGAGATGCAGGCGTTCCAAAAGAAAATGTGATAAGTGTTTTTAGAGCAATGGATAAATTAGATAAAATTAGTGTTGAAGGAGTTAAGGAGGAATTAAAGAAAATTAATTTAAAAGAAAAAACAATTAAAAAAATTCTTGAGATATTGAATTTAAGCGGTAAATTTGAGGCTGTTTTAAAAATAATGAAAAAGAAATATTCAACAAATAAAGGATTAAAAAGACTTGAAGAACTTTATAAATTACTTAAATATTATGATTTAAAAGACAGAATTGTTTTTGATTTAAGCTTGGTTAGAGGGCTTGAGTACTATACAGGACCTATTTTTGAGATAAGGAGCACAAAAAAAGGTTATGGTTCTTTAGGCGGTGGAGGAAGATATGATAATTTGCTAAAACTTTATGGGAAAAAAAGCATTCCTGCTGTTGGATTCAGTATTGGCATAGAAAGAGTTTTTTCTCTTATGAAAGAGTTGAGGAGTGTTAAAGAAAAAGAAAGTCTTACAAATGTTTTTGTTGCACCAATCGGAAAAAAAATGCTTGATGAAGCAATAATTCTAACGCAAACCATAAGAGACGCGGGGATTTCTACAGAATATGATTTAATGGGTAAGAGTTTGAGCAAACAATTAGAATATGCATCAAATAAAAAAATACCTTTTGTTATAATAGTTGGTGAAAAAGATATGAAGCAAAATAAGGTTGTTGTAAGGGATATGCGTTTAGGTAAGGATAATAAAATGTATTTAGCAGATGTCATAAATTATTTAAAAGAAAATCTTAGAGTAAGTTTGTAAAAAATATTTTGTTTTTGAGAAAGAAGAAAAGGAAATTGTGAATGAAAGCAACAGAAGTTTATTCTCCAAGGGAAGACACCTTTTTTTTACTTAATTTTTTAAGAAAACAAAATTTTTCAGGATTAAATATTTTAGAGATAGGCACGGGCACAGGCATTATTGCTGATTTCTTAGCAGAGAAAAACAAAGTTTCTGCTACAGACATTAATCCAAAAGCAATTGTTTATGCAAGGAAACACTCCAAGAATGCAAAAAATATTAATTTTATTGTTAGTGATTTATTTAAAAACTCTTTTTTTAGAAATAAGAAATTTGATTTAATTATTTTCAACCCACCCTACCTTCCACAAGATAAAAATGATGATTTAATCAGTACAACAGATAATGGCGTAATATTGCGTTTTTTAAAAAAGGCAAAAAAGTATTTGACTTATGAAGGAAGAATAATCTTGGTTTTGAGCAATTTAAGTTCAAAAATCAATTTTGAATATATTCAAAAGAATTATGCGTTCAAGATTATTAAAGAAAAAAACTTATCATTTTTTGAAAAATTGTTTTTATTTCTCTTATCAAAATAATTCAAAAATTTATTAAACTAAACTTTTTTGTTATAAGTGTATGTTAATTGGTTTAGTTGGTAAACCAAATGTTGGAAAAAGCACTTTTTTCAAAGCAATGACTTTAATGGATGTGCTTATAGAAAATTATCCTTTTGCAACAATAGAACCAAATAAGGGAGCTGGTTTTGTGAGAGTAGAATGCGTTGATAAGGATTTTAATGTAAAATGCAATCCACGAACAGGTTATTGCGTTGATAGCACAAGATTTGTTCCTGTAGAATTAATGGATGTTGCTGGATTAGTTCCTGGAGCGCACGAAGGCAAGGGCATGGGCAATCAATTTCTTGATGATTTAAGGCAGGCAGACGCACTTATTCACGTGGTTGATGTAAGTGGGAGCACTAATGAGAGAGGCGAGAATGTGGAGCAAGGAAGCTATGATCCCGCTAATGACATAAAATTTCTTGAAGAAGAATTAAATTATTGGTTCTTCGGAATTTTAAAGAAATCCTGGGTGAAGTTTGGAAGGAGGGTGGAACAAGAAAAAAAAGAGCTTTTTAGAGAGATTGCACAACAATTTAGTGGTTTGAAAATAACAGAAGAGCAAGTAAAAAATGCGTTAAAAGGGTTTGATATAAAAAATCCTTCTAAATGGGATGATGAATTACTTTTTAAATTTGCTTCTAATTTGAGGCGTTGTTCTAAACCCATTATAATTGCTGCAAACAAAATTGATAAAAGCAATGGAAAAAAAAATCTTGAAAAATTAAAGAAACAGTTTCCAAATTACAAGATTATTGGATGCAGTGCTGAAATAGAGCTTGCTTTAAAAGAAGCGAATAATAAAGGGATTATAAAATACATTCCTGGTTCGAGTAAATTTACTATTTTGAAGAAAGATTTACCAGAGAAACAAAAAAAAGCATTAGATTATATCAGAGAATTTCTTGAAGAAAACAAAACCACAGGTGTTCAAGAAGTTTTAGACACTCTTGTTTTTGAAGTGTTAGGGTATATAGCTGTATTTCCTGGAGGTGTAAAAAAATTAGCAGATAGTAAAGGAAGAATTTTGCCTGATTGTTTTTTAATGCATAAGGGAAGCACTGCTCTGGATTTTGCGTATAAGATTCATACGGACATTGGAGATAAATTTGTTAAAGCAATTAATGTAAAAACAAAAAAACCTCTTGGAAAGGATTACATTTTACATCATAGAGATGTTATTGAAATCATGACTCGTTAGTTTTATTGCTTGATTTTTAAATGATTTCATTCTCTTTATAAAATAGAAGCGAATTTATTATGTAATCAGTTTTGCTTTTTATAGCAGGCACTGAATCAATATTAAAAGAAGGCACTTCTATCATCCTCTCTTTATATCCATACTCTTCATAAATCTTTTTAACACTATAATAACATTTTATGGTATCATCATAAGATTCTACTCTTAAACCGTCTTTGCTGAACTTATCAAATAATTTTTTTGGAAGGTTTTGCAACAAAAAAATAAGGTAATACCTATTGTTGAAATCAACTTTGCTAAAAATTTTTGGAAGTTCAGAGTTTTTAAGTCCTGAACTTTTACTGAATCCAAGAATGCCAAGCAAACTCCTATCTAAAAATATGAAACCCTTGCTGTATTTTTGCAAATTCTTATTCAATAAGATTTCTTCCAAATCATATTGCTTGTTAGCAATTTCTTCTTGAAGATTTACTCTGTCCTTATTAGGATTATAATCAGGGTTTAATTTTATTTTTTCTTCAATAACTTTTCTCGGAACCTCATCTATAACATGATACCCCCTATTACTTAATTCTCTTAGAATTTTTGTTTTCCCACAACAAACACCGCCTTCAAGAACAATTAATTCCGCCATGTTTTTTATAAATAATTTAGTTTTTTATAAAAAAATATGTATGTTTGAATATTTTTTTCTAAAACATATGTTAAAATTTAAAAAAGAAGTGATGTTAGAGATTAATTATGAGGATTGCAGTTATTGATAAAAAGAAATGCAATAGTGTTAGTTGTGGAAAAGTTTGTTATAAGTATTGTCCGCCTGTAAGAGGAGGCAAGGAAACAATAATCTTTGACAAACAAGGAAAAGCCACAATTAATGAATCCTTATGCATAGGTTGCGGTATTTGTGCTAAAAAATGCCCTTTTGAGGCAATAACTATTGTTAATCTTCCTGAAGAATTAAATGAAGGAATAATTCATCAATATTGCAAAAACTCTTTTAGATTATTTAAATTCCCTATTCCAAAAAAAGGAAAAGTTGTGGGGATATTAGGACAGAATGGCATTGGAAAAACAACAGCTATAAACATTTTAAGCGGAAATTTAAGGCCAAATCTTGGCAATTATGAAAAAAAAATAGAAGATAAAGAAGTGATTAATTTTTTTAAAGGAACAGAAGCTCATGAATATTTTAAAAATTTGTTAAATAATAAAGTTAAAATCTCTTATAAACCCCAATACGTTGATTTAATCCCAAAACAATTTCACGGAAAAACAATGGATTTATTAAAAAAAATTGAAAATAATAATGACCTTATATTAAAGAAAGCAAAAGAATTAGGGATTGAAAATGCAATACGCAGAGATTTAAAAGAATTAAGCGGTGGTGAATTGCAAAGAGTAGCAATTCTTGCATCACTTTTGAAAGAAGCAGATATTTATTTTTTTGATGAACCCGCTTCATATCTTGACATAAGTCAAAGAATTAAAATCGCGAAAATAATCAGAAGCTTAATTGATGATAATAAGTATGTTGTTGTAGTAGAACATGATTTAATGATGCTTGACTATCTTACAGACCTCATACATATTAATTATGGTAAGCCCGGAGTTTTTGGTGTTGTTTCACAACCATTAAACAGCAGGGACGGCATAAATGCTTATATTAAAGGATATATTACAGGAGAGAATGTAAGATTTAGGGATTATGAACTCAAGTTTGAAAAATATGCTTCTTTGAAAATAGATGAAAACCTTAAATTGCTTGAATGGAATGATTTTGAGAAAAAATTTGCAAATTTTGTTTTAAATGTAAGAAAAGGAGAGATTTATCAAAAAGAAATTGTTGGCGTACTTGGACCTAATGCCACAGGTAAGACAACTTTTGCAAGGATTTTAGCAGGCGAATTAAAACCAACAAAAGGAAAAATAGATTCAAAAATTAAAATTTCTTATAAACCGCAGTATATAACAATAGAAAGTGAAGAAACTGTTATGGAATACTTGCAAAAACTTACAAAAAAATTTGGCACTGAAAAATACGAACTTGAAATCATTAATCCTTTAATGTTAAGAAACTTGTTTAACAAGAAGCTTAAAAATTTAAGCGGTGGTGAATTGCAAAGAGTAGCAATTGCTGAATGCTTAAGCAAGGAAGCAGATATTTACTTATTAGATGAACCTTCAGCACATTTGGATGTTGAACAAAGAATAAGAATTGCTAAAACAATTAGAAATTTTGTCAAAAAAAGAGAATGTGCTGTTTTAATAATAGACCATGATTTAATGGTTTTGGATTATTTGAGTGATAGGGTTATTGTATTTTATGGGTTGCAGGGCAAGAGTGAGACAAAAGGACCATTAGAAACAAGAGAAGGAATGAATTTTTTGTTCAAAAATTTAGAAATAACTTTTCGCAGGGATTCCACAACAAACAGGCCAAGAGCAAACAAGCCTGGAAGCGTTAAGGACAGAGAACAGAAGAAAAAAGGAGAGTTTTATTAAACACCCATTATTAATCTTATGCTGTCCCTCATAGCAGGTGCTGCACCAAGGACTCCGATAATCATTTTAATGAAAAATGCAGAATTATCTTTTTTTTCTTCATTTTCAAGAAATATTAGTATTGGGATTATGAAAAGAATTTTCATTATAACCATGCCGAAAGGTCCGAACAAACTTATGAATAAATTGCCAATAACATGTTGTTCAAAATAACCATAATATTGTATGCTTATAAAACTTGCAGTTCCGTCTAAAACTTGCAATGCAAGAACATAAAGGCTTGTTTTCTCATTAAGGATTTTAATTTTTTTCACTAAATAAAGAAGTGGTGCAATAAGGATTACACTAAAACAAATTATTTGCGCTATTGCTTGAATGTATCTTACTCTCATTAAAAAAAGGCATAAGAACGTACTAACAACAAGCGTTATTCTAAAAATTTTTCTATAATTTTTCGGAAAGCATATTTTTAAGAAAATCAAAGACATAAAAGAAGGAATGCTTATTGTTAACCAAATCCCAGGACTTACTGTGATTAAATTCCTTTTTAAGATTCCATAATCACTTAACACATGAAATGTTCCACCAAAAACACTGATTAAGATAAAATCAAAAAATAATTCCTCATTAAATTTGAATTTTTGTTTTTTTAATAAATAGTATATTATATAAGCAATGATAGCTAAAAGCACAGCGTAAGTTGTAGTATTAACAATGTTATAACCTGTGCCTTCATTAAATGGAAGAATAAAATATTTTTTAATAAAAAAACTAACATCCATTTTCTTTAAAAAAAGTTTCTTAAATATATTGTTTTCTCAAAATTGTTCTGTAAGCTTATTGTTAGTAAAATTCATTAAAAAAATTAATCTGAGTAAGAAATCAAAAAAAAGCTGGTGTTTTACTTTTTAAACTTTCATATGGTCTAATAAAATTGTAAAATACAATCAATCACTCAAAAACTATTTCTGCTGTTTCTTCACCCAACAACTGCGTTCAGTAATATTCTCAAACCGAAACCTTTATAAATAATCGTTACAAAAATAACAATATGGTTAAAAAAGTTTCAATATGGTCAACTTTGGAACCCTTGCTTTATTCCGAAGCAAAGCATTTAGCAAAGATATCAAAAGAACTTAAAAAAGCGCATACAACTGTAAGAAAACAGCTCGCAAGATTTGAAAAAATAGGTTTATTACAGAAAGAGAAAAAAGGAAGACAGACTTTTTACAAGCTTAGAAAAATTCCTCTGCTTGTAGATTACTTAACAATAATAGAAAAGGAAAAGTTAATTAAAAGGTGTAAAAAAGAATTAGTTTTAAAAGAAATAGTAGAGAATTTACATTCCTTTAACAACACTTTTATTATTTTTGGCTCTGCCGTAGATTCAGTGAAAAAAGCAAGAGATGTGGATATACTTGTTATCGGAAGATTTAACATAGAAAAAATTAAACTTCTTGAGAAAAAACTTAATTTAAAATTTCATATCATAAATGTGAAGTCATTGAAGGAAATAAATGAAACTTTAAAGAAGGAAATCATAAAAAAACATTTAATTGTTCAAGGAAGCGAGGAGTTGATAAAATGGATGATAAGTTGAAATGGTGTTTTGGGAAGAAAGAAGTTAAACTTATTGAACCAAATGAAAATCTTGCAAGAGAATATCTGAAAAGTGCTGAAGAAACTTTGCTCGTTTTGAAAGACATTGAAGGAAAATCTAATATGTGGTTGGCAACAACAAAATATTATTGTGAATATTTTGCTATTTATGCTTTGTTGATGTGTTTAGGCATTAAATCAGAGATTCATGATTGTACTATTGAAATTTTAAAGTTTCTTGAAAAAGAAAATGTAATAGAAAGAGGCACTGCGAAAATGCTTGAATATGATAAAGAATTAAGAATTGATAATCAATATTATCTAAAAAACAGGAAAGTTATTGTGAATTATAATAATTTGAGAGATTTAATTTTGAAAATGAAAGAAATAATAAATACAATAAGCAACGAAAAGATTGATGAGATAAGAAAGAAAATTAGAGAGCTGATATAAAAGCTCACAGACGCCGACTTCCTCGCTTTCTGCTTCGTTCCTTCACTCTAAGATTAAAGTAAGTTAGCGAGTTTCTTGATATCTTTACTAATCACACGCGTATAAATTTGAGTTGTTCTCAGGCTTTTATGCCCTAATAGTTGTTGAATATACCTCACACCCGCTCCCGCCTCCAGCAAATGTGTTGCAAAGCTATGCCTTAGAGTATGAGGCGTTGCCTTCTTTTTTATTCCAGCTTCTTGCTGCCTTCTTCACTATTTGCTGAATTGTTCTTTAATTATATTTTCCTCCTCTTTCGAAATCAATATCCCGCCACCTCAAATTTCTTGCCTCGCTTAAACACATGCCAGCATAGTAAAGCAAACTAAGGACAACCTTGTGTTTTATGTTAGTTGTGACTTCGAAAAGCTTTTGGACTTCTTTTCTGTTAAGAACAACTGGCAACTTTTGTTTTGATTCTGCCAAGGACGGTTTCTCATTAAATCTTTCATTAAGCACGTTTTCGTAAAAGAGTTTTAAGGCAAAGTAAACACTACGCATGGTTGATCTGCTTTTATTGAACTAAAAAGATCATTTTTTGAAATTAAGAATAAAAATTTTACTTAAAAATCACTAGGTAACCTTGCAGAAGAAATTGCATTGATAATAGATTCTATATCATTGTGATGTCTATAAAGCCAATATAACTTATTGTTCATTTTTACCCCTCTTTTTTAATTCTTTCTCAATAAACAATTCAAACTGCCTTGAAATAATTAACCCTCTTTCTTTACAATATTTCTTATAAGCATTATACAGCTTTTCATCAACTTTTAAAGTAATATTTTTACTAGCCATTTCAATCCCTCTAATCATAAATATTTACACAGTTTTATAAATATTTTCTTTTTTCGGACGCCCGCCCTTAGTCCTTCGGACATATTGTCTGCTTCGCAGGGAATTTATTAAAAGCAACCCTTCTTTATTTTATTAAATTTCGGTGGTTCCTACCTCCAGAGTTCGTTTTAACTTCTCCGTTCGCTTTGCTCACTCCGACCCTTCGGGACGCCTAACAGCGGTTATGAGGCAAAACTTCGCTTCGCTCGTTTTGACCCAAATTTCCGCAAGCGGAAACTTCTCATAACCGCAATATGTTATATTCAATTTGCCCCCTCGCTTAAAAATTAAAATTATGGAAGCCCCCGCCTTGTTTTTTTAATATATATCAATAATCTAAAACTTTGTATAAATCCAAACTAGAAAAATTTAATTTTGTTTTACCACCTCTTTTAAGTTCTGAAAGAAAAACTGCAACTAGGTCTTTAATATCAAATATCTGAATATGAATATCTTGGAAATGATTTTTAATTTTCTCAAATGAATTTCTAATGTATTCTATTTCTTGAATGTTTTTAATAAAATTAATGCCATAAAAAATTTTTTTAATATTATATCTTTTACATAATTGAATCTCTTTCCAAATTTGTTGTATCTCTTCAGATTTAATAGATGAATTTTTGAGAAAAATTGCACATTTTTTCTTGATGTGTATATCTATATCTGGTTTTCCTTTTTCTATGAAATCATTTTTCTTAATATCCTCTTTTCTACTTAACTTTATACATTCAAACAGTTCTTTAAATTTCATAGGTGTTTTATCATCTAGTAATCCATTCTCAAAATAATCAATACATAAGTCATGTATAAAATATTCGGAGAAGCCTCCACTAAATTGTGAGGTGATTATTTTTAAAATATAGTCCTTATTATCTGTTAAATTATACTTAAACATCTTTTGCATGTTTTGTAGTGAATCAATTATTGACGAGAAAATATCTTGTTCCCATTTCTCTCCCACAGAAGTATATCTTTTTTTAACTTCCTCTTTGAGTAGGCTTATTTTTGCAAAAATGTGTAATAATGACCATTCTTCTCCAAAATAAGTTAATAAATTTTCAGATAGTGGTATATTCTCTTTAAATACTTTTAGAACCAAGAAATGTTTTATCTCATCTATAACCTTCCATGCTCTGATAATATCTTTTTTAGAATATGCTTCTTCATAATACCTAGCAGACAGAAAATCTAATTCTTTTAATGTTAGTGCTAACTTTATATTTTGTTCCCGCTTTTTTTCTTCAGATAAAGATTTACAATAATTTTTATAATAGTCCAAAGATTTTTTAGTATATTTTATCATTTCGGGGGCTATTTCGTTTATTATTTTCTGAATCTTGTTTCTTTTTTCATTACTTCTTTCAAAGAATTGGATTCTAACTAAACAATGCAGTTGTTTTTTTCTAATTTTATAAATGGCTTCATAACACAAAGAAGGTAAGTATGTTTTCTTAATAGAATATGTATTTTCTAAAATATTTAATATAGATTTTATATTATTCACTATTTTTTCGGATTCTTGTATATTTGATAGATTAATTTTAAATATATTGATTCTTTGTTCATATCCTTCTACAATCACTAAAGAAGCCATTATATTAAGAACATTTGTTAGATGTTCAGAAGAAACTGTTATCTTATTATTTAAAAAATAAGTTTCTAGAAATTTTACAAATTCTTTTTCAATTTTATCAAAATCTAGTTTCTCTTTCTTCTCAGATATTTTTATTAGTGCTACTTCATAACTTTTTAACATGTTTTCAAATTTAATTTTGTCATAATTTTTCAAAATGTGTCTCTCAAATAATTTTGAAAGAGATTCCACAATTAACAGAAAAGACCTTGTAGGTTCTTTATCTAAGTATTGAAACGTTTTTGTCCACAAATAGTTATGGGTAGCAAATAAAAGATTGATATTATCATTTTGCTCTTCATATTTTTGTTTTACTTTATAAAATTCCTTATCAAGGACTAAAAATAATTCTTGTGGTGGCTGTTTTGAGTTCTTATCAAGAATGTAACTATTTATTTTTAGTCTTACCTCATTGAATTTTTTTTCAATATTGAATGTAGAATCTTTAATAGAGATTATCATTTTCTCACCCTTGTAAAAAGATGAAGGATGATATTATTTAAGCATACATCGGTATAATCTTCTTCACTTCGTCAAATGTAAAGTGATGTTTTAAAAGAATTAAAGCGGCAAAAAACTTTGCTCTCCCTGCACCTTTTGATGTTGGAGTTCCTCTTCTTGTTAGCAGAACATATCTAACAGGAGAATCTACATCTTTCCAACTTAATTTATAATTAAAATCTTCTTGTATCCATATCCATTTTAAGACCAACAAGAACAATTTTGAATCTATGCCCTTTGTTTCTGGCGGTTCTGTTTTAAGCTCTTTGTTGTAATAGATTTCTTCAATACATTTCCAAAATTCCTCGTTATCTCTTTTATTTTCCTCAAAATCTCTTAATATCTTTTCAAAAGTAAAATTTTGCTCTTTAGCTTCCTCACCATCAACATAGGGAATCACAAGAAAATCAAACAAATTTCCCCATTCGGCAGAATTCGCTCTTTTTGTCTTCAATTTTCGTTTAACAACCTTTCTCCCAGGATATCTTATTCCTATTATTGGTTTTTCTTTTGTACCTTCCACTATAAACTCAACTGAACAGGTTGGTTTTTCTCTATGTGGTGCTAATGCCACAGCCAATTCATGATAAATATTCTTTGGATCCTTTATTTTCAATTCAATAACTTCTACCATTACTTACATGTTATTTCCCTTAGATTTTATAATTAGTTACAGATTTTTGTAACTAAATTTAAATAAAACTGTAATTACTAATTATTGTATGGATTGGAATCTAGTTAGTTTTGTAACCAGTAGTAAGCTTAGGTTTAAGATACTTATAGAACTAAACAAAAGCAAAAAGACACCTTCAGAATTAGCCTATATTACAAAATCACCAATTAGTCATGTAAGCTCAACTATGAAAGAACTTGAAGAGAAAAATTTAATCAAATGTCTTACTCCTGAACGCAGGAAAAACAAATTTTATGGAACAACCAGGTTTGGAAGAGAGTTATTGGATTTTATTAGTAAGGAGACAAAAAGGAAAGATTTAAAATAAATTATGAAACATTAATGATTATGGAAACGATAAAAGGTTTCATAAAAAAAGATAGGGGATTAAACAACACTGAAAAATCTGTCTTACTTACTATGTTTAGTCATGTAGAAATAAATGAAGATGATTACAAATTAGAAGAAATTTTTGATAAGCTCATAGAAAAAACAATTAAAAGTGAAGAAAATGACTAGGATTATATCTGAAGTGGAGATAAAGAATTTTAGGCAATTTCATGATATTCAATTGAGATTTAAAAATTCTTTAAATGTTATTATAGGAGGTAATAGATTCGGTAAGACAAATTTTCTGAATGCTATGTTGTGGTGTATGTACGGAGAAGGCTCAATACTACAAGAAAGTAAGGAATCCGGAAAACATTTTATTAAGAATGAAAGGTTTCTTGATGATGAAACAAAAGTTTCAATATTCATGAATGAAAAAGATAGTGGCAGAAAGGATAAACTAATAAGAACAGAAAAAGGTCTCTCTATTCTTGTAAATACAGCTGGGAAATTTGAACCTAAGGAAGAAATAGAAATAAGGCAGATTTTACCAGAAAATGTAAGGAATTTCTTTCTTTTTAAGGGAGAATTTCTAGATTCTTTTTTTGATTATAATGGAGAGATATATTTAAAAGAGACGATTTTAGAGGTTTCTAAAATAAACCAGTTAAATAAAATAAAAGATATTTTAGAATCTTTGGAGGAAAAATACAGAAAGCAAATCCAAAAGGAAAATAGAAATGATCAACAAATAAAGAAATTAAGTGAAAGGATTGATAGATGGTCTGAGACTATAAAGAAGTTGCGTGCGGAAGTAGAAGAAATAGAACAAAAAATGTCTATTAAGAAAAAAAGAATTAGAGAAATAAACCTAGAACTAAAAAATTTTGATGAGGCGGCAATTAAGAATCTATTAAAAGAGGAGGAAAATTTAAACAAAGATAAAGAATTCTTGAATGTAGACATTAGGTCAATAAGAGAAAAAATTTTTCAAATGTTTTTTGAAGAAATATCTTATTCTTTTTCTTTTGAAGCAATAGAGATTTTAAAAGAAGAATTAAACAAATTGGAAAATCAGGGCTTAATCCCTCCTCCGATAACACCTTCCTTAATAAATAAGATACTAAAAGAAAGAAAATGCATCTGTGGAACAGAACTTGATAATCATATGGAACAAGAATTAAAAAGCCTTCTTACCAAAGTCCAAAAAGACACAGATAAATTACAACAATTAAATAAATTGAATTTATCTCTCGATACGTCTAAAGAAAGATTCTATACTCTAACAAAAAAGATAGACGAATTAGTGAGAAACCTTGTTGAAAAGGAAGAAAGATTAAAGGAAATTAATAAAGCACTACGTAACATTTCAGAGAAAATAAAAGGGTTAGATAAGAGTTCTGTAAATAGACTTCTAGCAGAAAGAGAAAGTTTAGAAGAAGAAATACAGAATTTAGAATCGGAAAAAGTAGATAAACTTTCCGATATTAAAAATTTTGAAATAGAAAAAAAGGCTACCGAGATAGAATACAATAAAACAGTTTCAAAATATAGTGGAACGGAAACAATTACAAAAAAACTGGAATATATAGGGGTATTAAAAAACAAGATTGAGAATTTATCAAATGCATTTCTCCAAGAAATGATATCTTCACTTAACAAACAAACACGGAAAAATTTTAATGATATATTCTGGGATAACTATAGATTTATAGATTATGATATAAAAATCACCGATGATTTTGAAATTGAAGTTATCTCCCCAGAAGGAAATAATATGATAAGTTTATTATCTACTGGAGAAAAGAAAGTTCTCGCCATGTCATTTATTTTGGCATTATCTGAATTTTATGGTTTTGATTTTCCTATAACAATAGATGCACCATTTACAGCTCTTCAAAGAGAAGTAATTCTTAAAGTATTGGATACATTAATAAAAGTTTCATCTAAAAAACAAATAATAATTCTTACTATTCCTCATGAGAATGATATTATGAATAAATTAACGAAACATGCAGATAAAGTTTACAGGTTTGAAAAAGATAAAGATGATAATACAGTTATAAAGGAGATAAAATGATATTAAATAACCCGCCAAGAGATATAAGAATAGATAAGGAGAATAAAGAAAAATATAAATCTATAGCACGGAAGTTTAATAAGGATGAAAAAGAAGTATTTTCATTAGCTGTAAAAGTAGGATTTTTTTATTCAATTAGAGAGAAACTAAAAAAACCCCAAGCGTTAGTTCAATTAACAACATTTTCAGATGGAGAAATAAAAAATATGATTGTCATAGCTTATGCAGTTCTGAAAGACATTAATAAAATTTTTGAAGGGAAGGAAGTAGTGAAAATATGTGAAGAGTTTGCTAATGGAGGGATAAGAAAATTATATAGTTTATTTATGGAAACAACAGAAAAAGATGATATAAGAATAATAGAGGATGTAATAGATGATTTGAAATTAAAGCTTAATCCTTAGTTCTTAATAGATTATATAGCTCATCTAAATTATACTTTTCAATTATTTTAATCATTTTATGGTTCTTAAATATATCTGATTTGTTTCGTGAATATCTTAAGAATTCAAAAATTCTTAAAAGTTCCTTTTTTATTATCTTCCTTTCTAAATCAAAGAGAACATCTTTCTTTTGGATTTGTGGAGGAATAACTATGAAATCAAAAATGTTTGCAATTTTTTCTTCATTTTTAATTTTTCTTAATACTCTTCCTCTTCTTTGAATGTACTCCCTCGGATTCGAAGAACTGGATAAGATAATCGCATTTTTTACATTTGGTATATCTATCCCTTCATTCAAGACTTTCATAGAAGAAATTACATAAATATTACCTTTAATAAAAGATGATAATATTTTTTCTCTTTCTTGGAGTGATTCTTGGCCAGTGATTTGTGAATAGGTTATTTTTAATTCGTCCAAAATATTTTTTACATAATTCATTTGATTAGAATCTAAACAAAATACAAATGTATATTTTAGATTATTTTTCATTTGTAAGTCTTTTATAATATCTTTTAGTACATTAAACTTATTTTCTGCACTTTTGATTATATTTGCTCTCTTATTTGCTAAAATTGTTAAATATTCTTCTTCCTCTAAATGTTTATTGGAGATTCTTCCAAGTTTCTTGGTTAATTTTACATATTCTTTAAATTCTCTATTTGTCATATCCACAACATTTGTAAAATAATTATAAGGACAAAGTATACCTTTTTTAATAGCATCTCCAATTATCATTCTAAATACAATGCCTCCAAAAAAGGCTTTTATTTTATTAGTTCCTATTGTGTCATAAAATCTCTCTGGAGTAGCACTCAATCCAACTCTATAAATGAATCTCTTATCAAAAACTTCAGAATCTAATATATTAATTCTTTCTTTTGAACCGAATGAATGGACCTCATCAGCTATTAATAATAACTGTGATAACCTACTCAAATAATCAATGACATTATTTAAACTGTCATAAGTAGAGATTATAATTAATTTGTCTTTTCTCCCTCTTTTATAATCATGAAGTAAATTCTCTATATCTCTCCGCCATTTTGGGTTGTTGCTTCCTACTATAATAATATTACAATTCGTGTATTTTTCTATTTTCTCTTTCCATTGCTTATTTATTTCATTAGTAGGAGATAATATTAATACAACACCTCTTCTCTCTTTTTTGAAAAATTCTCTAAGTATACCAATACCAACATAAGTTTTTCCTGTTCCTGTTGCCATTTCTATAAGTCCTTTATAAGAGTTATCTTTCCATTTATCAATAGCTTCTTGTTGATAATCCCTTAAATTAAATTGGGCAACTGAGTAGGTTATTGAGAATTTTCCATCCAATATATCTAAATTTATATCTTCTTTTGATTTTGGTGCAAATCTTAATAGTTTATTTTTAATGGCCTGGTACAAGGGGATTACTTCGACTTTATCAGATAGATTGTTCCATAATCTGAAAAATCTATGATAATCATTCTCAAAATATTCTTTCTCTATATCTCTCCAATTACGAAACACTTTAAATTCTTCTATATTTTTTAACCACCCAACACCTGTTTCATTTATAGACCCGCTAAATGATATTTTGTTTCCCCGGAAATCTTCAATTATTCCAATTTTTGGATGAAATATTGCATTGAATTCCTCTTTAAAGTTTCTTTTTGGTAGTGCAATCTTGATTTCTAATAAATTCTTGGACAACATCCAAGCAAGAGCCTTTACACTCTCCTTAATAAAAATGTTTTCTATTTCTTCAAAATTATCAATTCTTGATTCTATTTCTTTTATGAAAGGAGTTGGATTTTCTAAAACTTCTTCTGCGACTAATATATCTTCTCTTTTAATTAGAGATCCTGTTATTAATTTCATATTTCCTTCGTTTCTTATTAAATTCGCTAGCCCCTTAGCAGCAACAGCTAAAGAATCTGAAGAGAAAAATCCAGTTATCCTGTAATAATTTGTAGCAACAGATAACGCGGGAATATAAAATTCTCTTAGAATATCATCCTCTTCAGAAGAATATACGGATTTTATGTTGATATCTTTTAGGGAGAGCATTTTATCACTATTTCTTTAATATTAACACAGACTCTTTCTTAATATTTCCTACACTTGTTTTTTGCAATTCTCTTTTTATGATAATATCTTCTTTAAATCCTATTTTTTTGCCAATTTCTAAAATGACTTCGTCATTAGGAATCTCCACATATTTACCATGAATCATAAAATGATTATTTCCAATGATTATTGCACATTTTGATCCTTTTTTCATCACTCTGTACATCTCTTGTAAAGTATGTAACATATCTATAAAAAATTTATAAACCCTCAATCCTGCGTCTTGTCTTCCGTTATTTAATAATAGAGAAACATATCTATGAGCAAGAGTAGAAATGTTTAAGGGATCTCTATCTTTATTATCAACTAACTTTAATAATTCTTTTTTGTCATAATTTATTCTTGGATTACCCATCATGTCTTTTTCTAGCTTTTCCATAGAATCAACAAGTTTTAAAATAACTAATTGAGGATAATCATTTTTAACATAATCTAATGCTGTGGAATATGGCGGAGAATTAACAATTCCATCAACAGAATCAGATTTTATGACCTTCATATCCCTTGTATCTGCCACATATGTTTTAGCGCTTCCAACTTTGATTTTTAGAACTTCATTAAGTTTGTGGAATAAATAAATCCTCAAATACAAGTCATTTAATCTGTCTCTTAAAACTTTTTCAAATTCATTCTTTGTTCTTCTTGCTATATCGCTTATAGCCCCGCTTAAAGATAATAATAAGAACTCCTTAATTTTCTCATCTTTAAAGAATTTTAATAATTCCCTTGCGATTATTATTTTTTGAACAACGAATTCCTTATTCTTAAATCCGTTCATTCTTTCAATCTTTTTCAATGCTCTCCGCGTTTCTTCCTTAATCTTTGCATGGTCCAAACTATTCTCAATTAAAAGCTTTTGACCATTATTAGAACTGACAAAATAATTAACTTCATTCTCAACCATTTTTACATATTCTTCGATTGCTTTCTTTAGTTTATCTAATGGAATGGTTATAGAATGGCATTTTACATTACTCATTAAAACAGAAAGAGGATTAATTTCCACACCTAAACTATCTAAGCCTAAATATCCCGCTTCAGCTAATAATGTTCCACTTCCAGCAAAATTATCTAAAACAACTCCTTTTGATTTTGGATATGCATAGTTCAATAAAGCCCTAACCATCTTTGGATGGAATTTTCCTTTATATGGGTGCATGTAATGGTTGAGATATAATGATGGTTCTTCTCTTATAGCAAAGTAATCCTCTAATCTTTTTCCAATAGCCATTGTTGAAGAAGCAGGGATTCTATAATTATTCTTAATCAAATGAGAGAATAATATTTCAACATTTCTGTTTACTTCTTCTTCATTCCTGCTTAGCTTGGATATGTATTCTGATTTTTCTAAAAAATATTGATTTGTAATGAATCTAAAAAGAATCATTCCATTTTTTTCAAAAAACTGAACATTTTTGCCAACTACGCCATCAGGGAATATTTGTTTCAAAATTTTTTCTGGTTTATCCTTACTTTCAATAATCAAAAATATTTCTCTTATATAAGCCAACCTTTTAACCAACTGCGTAATATCAATTAAATCCTGTTTCTTTCCGTAATAACCTTGGATTTTTCCATATGGAAGTTCGTTTGTTATAATGTCCTGTATTCTTATTGGCTCAGAAGTAAAAGATTTTAATGGCTCTTCCAGAAGTTTGTCAAAAAAATTATGAATCTGTGTTACTTCACCGAATAATCCGATAAGCTCTAATTTAGCAAAATCCTTAGCTTCGTGTTCGCTTTTTATGTTGTTAAATATTTTAAAATAAAAATGTGCTGTCATTTATTCTCCCTCTTTTTGTTTAGTTCATTTTTCATGAACATCTCTACTCTTTTAGATAATATTAATCCATTCTCTTCGCAATATTTTTTATACTCTTCATAAGTTTTCTTATCAATGCTTAAAGTAACTGTTTTTTTGTTATTCATCTTAAAGCACCATAAATATAAATATAAATATTTATGTTTATTTATAAATTTTTATCTTATTAGAACTATTGTTTCAAATTAAAATATATACTGTAGTATATAATTTCGGGCGTGGGCTTCCTATACTATTGTCTACTTCACAGAATTACTATAAAAACGCTCGCCAACAAAAACTTTGGATTTTTCGGCTTCGCCGAACGTTACACTAAAACTTAATCCTCACTACGTTCGGAGAAACTAACAGCGATTTAACGGTTCCGTTTTCTTGCAGAAAGCTCCACCCAAATTTTTGCTAACGCAAAACTTCTTTTAACGGCATAATGTTATATGACATTCCACCCTTCGTCCGCCAAATAAGAAATTTTATAAGGAACAAATAAAATCTATATTTGTAATGATAAAACAAAACCTCGGTAAAATAAAACAAGTGAATTTGAGAGATGTATTTAGCAAAGAAGATAAAGATTTCACTCCTTGGTTAAATGAAAATCTGGATATTTTAGGAGAAAAATTAAATTTAGATATAATAGATAGCAATATTGAAGAAAGTGTTGGAAGTTTTAATTGTGATATAATTGCAAAAGATTCTGATTCAAATAAAACGATAATAATAGAAAACCAATTTGGAACAACAAACCACGATCATTTAGGAAAAATATTCACTTACGCCGCAGGGAAAAATGCAAGTATTATAATTTGGATTGCAGAAAATTTTAGAGAGGAACATAAAAAAGCATTAGAATGGCTAAACGAGAATGTTGATCCTGAATCTGGTCTTTCATTTTTTGGAGTTGAAATAAAGTTGATTAAAATAGAGGATTCACCCCCCGCACCTGATTTTAGAATTGTAGTAAAACCAAATGATTGGGAAAGAACAATTAAAATGTCAACCCGTGCCATAAGTGAATCTTCTAAAAAATATTTAGAATTCTACACAATGTTAGCAGATGAATATAGTAAGATCAATCCAAAATGGAGAAAAGTCAAGCCACAACCACAAAGTTGGTTAAGTTTTGGTGCTGGAAAGAGTGGATTAGCATTTGTTTGGGCATTTAAAAGTAATAATAGAATTGCGATTGAATTATATATTGATACAGGAGATAAAAATGAAAATAAAAGGATTTTTGAAGAATTAGAAAAACACAAAGAAAAAATTGAAAATGAAATAAAAGGATTATCATGGGAAAAATTGGAAGAAAAAAGAGCTTGTAGGATTGCTATTTACAAAAATATAAAGGGTAATATAAAATCTATTTCTGAAGAAGATTACCCAGAAATTATAAAATGGGCATCCGAAATAATGAAACAATTTACTAATGTTTTTTCAAAATATATTAGAAAATTATAGGGCGGACTTCAGGGCGGAACTCTTCGTCGCAACTTCGTTGCGGTGCTCGACCTTCACTTCGCTCGAACTTCGCATATTTGCGATATGTTACACCAACAATAAGTTTACAGAACCCTCAAAATTGTTTTTTGGAATAAAGCACTTTTTCTACATTTGAAAGTCTTTGTTCAATACTATTTAATGTTGCTTTAATTTCTGAAATTTCATTAATTATGTCCCCTTCTTTTGGTTTTGTTATTTCAAGCGCTTCAATTCCCTTTGGAATAGGTTCTGCAATTGATTTTTTGAATTTTGGAAAATCAGCTTCTTCAATTGGTGGCATGGGTTTTTCAATTTGTGGCATTTTATCATCTAAGGGCATTTTTGCTTCTTTTTGCATGGGTGCTTCTAAAACAGGGGGTGGAGCAATCATGCTTTCTTTTTCCGTTTTTGGTATTTCTGCGTTTGGCGATGGAGTAAATGGAAAAGTGTCTTTTGGCAAACCCTCATTTTTTTCACCAATATTATTTATTGGTTTTGGAAATTCTGGCAAGCCTTCTTCAGGCGGAAATTTTATTTCTCCAACTTCTTCAGGCTCTTTTTCTTCTTTTGGTTTTACAAAAAAGTTTTTTATTCCACTAAAAATTCCCATACTTATTTTTAAGAAGAACTTAATTTAATACTTTTCTTAATTCCCGCTTTTTATTAAAATTTCAATATTTTGTTTAAAATGTTCCCATGCTTTTTTTAGAGGCACATAACGGTATTTATAAAATATTCTTTTGCCTTCAACAATTTTTCTTCTGATGAAATTTTCTTTCAACAAATTTTTTAATGCATTTCTTGCACTTTTTTCAGAAACTTTTGCCTTTTTGATTATTTCTTTTATTGTCATTTCTCCTTTATTTTTGGCAAGAGCATAATAAACTTTTATTTCTGTTTTAGAAAAACCAATCTTTTTTAGAACATTCATTAGAAATATTTATATATTCTAAACTTTATATATTTTTTGCATATATGTAAAAATTTTACATATGGTGGTAAAAAATGGATATAGTTGAAGAAATAAAAGAAAAACCTTGGATTGCAGGAATTGGAGTTCTTGCAGTTTTATTAGGACTTTGGTTGATCTTAGAAGCAGCAGGAGTCGTAAATTTAGTTGCTTTTATTTAAACTTTTAATTTTTTCTTTTTTATTTTTTTTTAATTGCATGGCATTTTAGTAGTAGAATTTTTATATTTGAAGATTATTTAAAAAGTTATGAGCAAGACGTATTTTTATCCAGATAAATTTGAAGATTTCACATATAGAGATAAAAATGGAGAGAAAAAAGTTATAAAACACGGAGTTTGGGAGGGTCCAACATATAAACTTGCATACGAAGCAGGTGCTGCTTTAGAACCGTTTTATTTTGCTGTTGTGGATCAGTTTGTTCAAAGAGGTTTTAATGTTTTAAAAATTGTGGATTGGTATTCAATGAGTAATCGTTCTCAAGAATGGGGAAACCAACAAATGAAGATTCATTATCAAATACAGGATGCATCACAATTAATGAGATACATAAATGACATGTATAAATCATATGTTGCTATAAAAAAAGATTATGATAGAATTGTTCAATCATTGTCTTATTATAAAAAAAAAGGCAAACCCGACGAGCTTGTTCTTAAGGGAATCTGGGCAGATTATGTTGATACGAAATCAGGTCCAGCAAGTATTGCTCAAGCAACGAAAAACTTGCAGTTTCTTACCTCACGTGATATTTTTTATAGAGTAAATAGTGAGGAAGAAATTGATAAGATTAATGCACCTGAAAGAGTTAAAAATTATGTGAAGAGAAAATTAAGAGAATATCAAGAATGGAAGAAGACATGGAAAGCATCGTTAGAGGAATTTAAAGAAATACTTGAAGAAAGAATAAAAGCTCACAAACAGAACATAAGATTATACAAAGAATGGGTTAAACCCATGCTTAAAAATATAAAAGAATTGCAACCTGGAGCTCCAGATAGTGATTTAAGGTTTGATCCAAACTTATTGAAAATAGGAAGCAATGTTTTATCTCAAGTTGTTGTTGTGGCTTTTAAAGCTAAAACAAAAGAAGGTGATAAAAAATCGTGGCAGGATTCTTATAAAGATCAAAAAGGAAAAAAGCATCTTATACCTTTTGTTCAAGTTATTAAAGCAAAATTTACTTTAAGAGGCAGCAGCCCTGCACAATACATTCTTACTGAAACCGAATTAACTCCTTATGTTTATACAAGCGAAGCGTTTTATCATGCTTATAAAGATTGGAAAAAGGACGAAGTAGAAAAAATGTTTGAAGATTTAGGATTAAACATTAAAGAAGAAAAAAAAGAGAAGAAAGAAGAAAAAGAGGAAGAGCCTAAAACATTTATTGAAGAAATATTTAGGAGTTTTTTTAAAAAGAAAAAAGAAGAAAAAAAACAGGAAATGCAAATTCCTAAACCAGATAGAGGATTTATGATAAAATTGTTTGGAAATGAGAGTTTCGGAGCAGATGAACTTATTAGAGAAGTTAGAGACACTACTTGGAGTATTTACAATAATACTAAGAAACCATTTGGATTCAAAACATGGCCTGCACCTGAGAAAGAATGGTTGGATTAGGTGAGTTTTAATGAGTGAAAAAGAAGAAAAAAAACAAGGTTCTTATTTTGGAGACGCACCATTAGGTGCGAGTTATGGTGTTGCAGAAAAACTTCCTGCATTTATGGGTCTTGACAGAGCCATTAATTGGGGCGCTCCTGTTGTTGAACTTGGTGGTTTGGCAGGGCAATCTGGAAAGTCTGCAAGAGAAGCAATAAGAACATTAGCAGAGGAGAATAAAGTAGAACTTACATGGCACGCGCCGGTTGAAAGCGGTGTTTTTGAATTTGGAATTCCAGATCCTAAAAAAAATGAAGAAGCAAAAAAACATTGGAAAACAGGAATTCAATTTTGCAAAGAAACAGGTGCGAAATTAATTGTAATGCACCCAGGCGGGACAATGATGCAATCTCTTCCTGAAGAATACGCTTATGTGTATGATAATTCAAGCAAACAAATGCAACCCATAAGGATTCCAGAAAGATATATTAGAGAGGCAAAAGAAAAAGGATTGGATCCGAGAAATTATTTTATTGATAAATATAATGAAATTAATAGGAGAAAATTAGAAACTTCAATCACTGAAAATGAATATCAGTTAAAGTTGTTAAAAAATGTTCAGAATGAAATAAAAAAAGTTGTCTCTGATGATTTTGTAACATTATGGAATCAAACAGGTAGTCCTGAAATGAGAACGCTTTTGTATAAGAATTTGAACTTATCTCCTGAAACAAGAATGAGAATTCCTGTTAGTTTAAATCCAGAGAGAAAGATAAGTGAGGAAGAATTAAGAAAAATTAAAGAACAATACGAGTTAATGAAAAGAAACACAGAATTAATGGAAGAAAATTTAGAAGATATAAAAAAAGATTATAGCGAATTTGTTGGTGAAAACGCTAAACCAATAATTGAAGAAGGTATTAAAAAATACAAAGAACATTTTGCAAAAACTTTTGCTCCTATTGCAGCAGAAACAGTAAAAAAAGGAATCAAGATTGGTTTAGAGAATAGTGATTCAAGATTTATAATCGAAAACCCTGGGGATGTGAATGATATTGTTCAGCAATTGTATAAAGAGCTTGAAAAACCTGAATATGGTTTAACTAAAGAACAAATAAGGAACATGATTGGCGTTACTTTTGATATGGGTCATGCTGCAAGCAGTTATGGTTTAGAATATACTGATCCTTTAACAGGAGAGAAAAAAAAGATTGGAACCCCTGACCAATACTTAAAAGAATTGAAAGTGCCTGTAATACATGTGCATGCTCATGAAAATTATGGTGATAGTGACGCTCACCTTCCTCTTGGAGAAGTAGAAAACGAAGTTTTTAATCAAAAAGTAAGAGAAAATATTAAAAAATTCTTAAAAGAAAGAGGATTTAAGGGAAAAGTAATTACTGAAACCTTTGTATCCGGTCAAGGAGGACCTGGTTATGCAATCTCTCTTGAAGCCATAAATCCGGATAATTATCTCGTGGGCGGAGTTGACATAAGAAATGTATGGGGCCCTACATATTTAACAGCGAATCCAACAGAAGGACTTTTTTTTCCAGGAGAAAAAGAAAACCATTACTTTTATGGAAGTTGGATAGGCGGCGTTATATAAATTTACAAAACGCATTCTGTCATTTTCAGATACGCTATTCTCTCACTTTGCTCTGAAGGAAGTATTTCAGAGAGATTTTCATTTTTTAATTGCTTATCTAATCCTCTTTCTTGAATTTCCATAGAACTTAACAAGGCTTGAAGTGTTTTTTCCATTACTAATACTTTAAAATTTTGAATTTTTTTAGGACTTGTTAGGAATAATAAATAGGTTTAAAAAATAATAGAATCTTGATTCAGTCTGTAAGAATACTCACTGAGAACACGAAGAAAAAGAACTTATTTGAATTTCTTGAAGACCTTGTTTAAATCAATTTTTTTGTATTTCACTTTAGGCCACATATTAAGCCCATCATTCTCTTTTCTTGGAATCACATGGAAATGAAAACGATTAACTGATTGCTGTGCGGAGAAACCACTTGCATGAAGTATGTTTATGCCTGTTGCTCCAATTTTATTTTTTAACATATCAGAGACGATTTTCACTGTTCTAATTATATTACATAATTCCTTGTCAGACATGTCAAAAATGTTTTCATATCTTTTTTTTGGAACAACTAAAGTATGACCTTCACAAACAGGTTTTTTATCAAAAAAAGCAATAGTGTTCTCGTCTTCATATATCACATAAGCAGGAATCTTTTTTTTGATTATTTTGTCAAAAACATCTTTTTTCATTATTTAACATAAAATATTAAAATATTTAAAAAATTGTTTATTACTAATCAATTTTCTTGCTTTAATGAGTGTTCTTAATTATTATATTCACTGAATTGATAAACTACTAAAAACTTTCTATTGCTTCGTTCTTCGCTCAACATTGCACTAAATTTTTAGGTCTTTTCACTAATTAAGTTTAGAACTTTATTTCATTAAAATATTTGTGCAAGATTCTCTTCTTAATCCTAAATATTTTCTTAATAATTTCTTTTCCTTGTTCAAACTCAACTTTTTCTCCATAATAATTTATACTATTTCTGATCCACCTTAATCTATCAAATTCTTCGTAATCAAAGTCTTCGAGAATGTCTTTCAAGAGTTCACGAATACAAATATGGGATAAGACCCTATATCTTTTTAAAATGCATAAAGCCTCCAAAATTTCTCTTAAAGAATCATAAGTTAGGGAAACATAAGCAGAGATATTTATTTTGTTAATAGTTGCAGTTTTTACTGCTATTTCTTTGATATTTGACATTTCAATAAGGGATTTAATAAGTTCTTCATCTATCCTTGTTTTCTTGATTAATCCTTTTCTGAAACATTCATCTAAATCCATTTTATCCTGCCTTGAATAATTATGCCATTTAGAATGTTATTAACAAAGTGTTTGTTCTTTAAATCTTTAATATTTTTAACTACAAAAATCTGTATTTTTTTTTTAATGTTTTTTTCAAATTTTCTTATGTTAGGAAATTCTTTTGTTTTTTCTGAAATGATTAATAAATCATAATCGCTTGTTTCTGTATCCATGCCATAAGCACAAGAGCCGAACAAAACAATTGTTGGTTTTAAGTAAAACTTATTTAATTCATTAAGCAATCCAGAATCTCTAATTTTTCTGAGATTATAAAAGATTTTAAGATCCCTGTATAAATCATTTTCTAAATTTGCTTTATAAAGATTTAATAATCTTTCTTTTCTTTCTTTTAATAATTCCTTCTTTACTAATTGTTTTAAATCTTTGCTTGCAGTTGCAGGAGAAATTTTTAATAATCTTGCTACTTCTCTAACATTAAATTCCTTAGTCGGTTCTTCAAAAAACAAATTTAATATGTTTAATTTTTTGAACATATGTTTATTTTTATGAACACTTGTTTAAATATTTTTTGTTTTAGGATTCTGTTAACTTATTGTTGGTGAGATGAACATAGCAAAGAAGAAAGAAGTTAAAGAACTCAAAAATCCGAGTTCTCAAAGTATTATGTCTGTTTTTACCTTCAATAATTTCGTTTAATGCCTTATTGTTAGCATGAATTTGAGTGTTTGCTCTTTAAAAAGTAAAAGTTATTAAGTGAGTTAGAATTAATTTTATTTAAAGGAGTTAATTAATTAAACTTGGTGAAAATGAAAAAAACAATCTTTTTTGTGTTTGGAATTATTTTTTTGGTTTTGGCGTTTCAGCTGGTGTTGGCTGAAGAAAAGCCGTCTTCTGAAATGCTTGGTGTTAATTTAACTATACCCAAATTAACTGCTGAGGAGACACAGAATGCTCCGCGACTTACTGGTGGTGGCGTAATACCTCCTTTTGGCCGACCATGCACCAAATTTTTTTATAAAGTGCTTTATGAAGATGAGAAAGGCAGGAATCCAGAATATGTGAGGATATGGCTTAATGGGGAATGGCATGATATGGAAAAAGTTTCTGGAGATTATAAAACAGGCGCTTGGTATGTCTTTGAATATGTGCCTAATTCAGGCAAAAGTAATTTTTATTTTTTTGAAGCAAGTAATGGAGTAGGAAAAGCGAGAACAAGTATTATAGATTCACCAGACCAAGGTCCATTAATGTATTCTGAAAGTTTTCAAAATAATAAAATCGTATTATTTCATAAGAATTCAGTCGAGCCGCTCTGGAGCTTTAATACTGGAAAGAAGTTAGTAAGCCAGGTAGCAATTTCAAAAGATGGAAAATATGCTGGAGCAGTTGCTACTAACACTGTTTATTTCTTTTCTACTGAAAAAGGTCTTCTATGGCAATTTTCTACAACTTATGGAGAACCACCTTATCCAATGGCTAGCATAGCAGGAATAGCAATCTCTTCTGATGGTGAATTCATAGTTGCTTCAGTGGGGGGGAATCTGTATTTCTTTGAGAAAGAAAGCAATAAGCCAGAATGGACTGCTAACATTGAATCAGGAGCAATCGGCATTGACATTTCAGATAATGGAGAGTATATTGCTGTTGGAGTAGGCAATGCAGGGGAGAAAGGAGATAAGATATTTCTCTTCAATAACAAAGGAGAAAAATTATGGGAGTATAAAGCAGAGCATCCAGAATATCAACAAACAGGGAATTTCTACAGGCCAGCAATGACTCCTGACGGGAATTATATTGCTGTTTCTACAGGATGTCCTGATAGGAGGGCTTATTTGTTTTCAAAAAATGGTGATCTTTTGTTTAGAAGTGAAATGTTAACAAGGGACAGCCCTGTACATAAGTCAGCTATTTCTGATGACGGGACCCTGATAGCGTACTCTTTAGATCATGAGCAAGGAAAAGAGGTTTTAATGGTTTTTTCCAAAGAAGGAAAAAAGCTGTGGAGCTTTTCTTCTTCTCAAGATGCAACTGCAAGAGCAGTTTCAATGTCTTCAGATGGAAGATACATTGCAATTGGTACAACTGCCGGGAATATTTACTTCTTCTCTAAAGACAGTAATACTCCTTTATGGGAGTTTTCTTCTCAAGGAAATTTTACTCAAGTAGGAGATGTTGCATTGAGTTCTGATGGAGAATTACTTGTTGCTGCTGGAACAACCGGTGTTTATTTATTCTCTAAAAACTCTAATAAACCTTTATGTCATTATCCTGTCTCTGACACTTGGGTTAATTCCATAGCTTTTAATGATGAATACATTATTGCTGGAACAGGAATGCTTGAATATACTTTTGAAGGAAATTCCGCTCCATCAGAAGAAGTTAAATGTGAGAACATAGAAGAGATTTATACTTTAGAACAATTGAAAAAAGATTACATGAATGGTGAAGAAAACATAGAAGGGAGTGCGAGTACTGATTTAGCAGGGAGAGAAGCTATTTGCGGGGACGCGATTTGCGAAAGAGAAAAAGGTGAGAATTATGAAAACTGTCCTGAAGATTGCGTGCCTGAAAATGGTAGTGAAAATATCTTAAGGATTTTAAAAACACAAGAAAATTTATGGATTATAAAATTACTCCCTCTTGTGCTCATTATCTTAATCGCAGTAGTAATCATAATTTTAAGACATAAAAGAGGAAGATAGAAACAGAATTTAATAGCGCAAATCTTTTTGTTCTAATTAATGGAATGAAACTTGTTTTTAATTATAACTTAAAAATATTGAATGATTATTAGTGTATTACTTGTGGTTGCTTATGCATTAAAATGAAAGTTTCAGAAGTATTTAGTCTATTGCTTTCATCTCACTAAAATCCTTAATGGCCTTGCATAATAACATTGGTGAAACCAAAACATTAAATAATTAAATTCATTTATATTAATAATTGTAATATTTTTAAGTGATTAAAATGAATAGGTGCGTTTTTGATACATTAAAAGTTTTGTCTCAAAGGCAGAGAATGAAAGCTGCAGGAGTGAAAGGAAAAATTGATGAAAAAGATTTAGAATTAGTTTATGGTTTCACTAAACAGCTTGTTAAAGAGTTTGGAAGTTTTATTCATGCTGTTATTCTTTGGGGGAGCATAATGCGGGAAGGAAAGTATAATGACATTGACTTGCTTGTTCTTGTAGATGATTTGCATCAACCAATTACAGACGAGATTGTTTCAACATACAGGTTGGCTGTTGGAAAAATTTTGGCAGAAGTGAATGCTGTGGATAAATTGCACATAACAACTCTTGGAATTAGTGATTATTGGGATGCTGTTAGGAATAGTGATCCTGTAATTATTACTTTGCTTAGGGATGGCACGCCAATTGTGGACACAGGGTTTTTTAAACCAATGAAGAAATTATTAGAAAAAGGAAGATTCAAGCCAACCAAAGAAGCAGTTGAAGCTCATTTGAATAGAGCAAAATTGCTTTTGAGAGCATCAAACACGCATATGTTAGTGGCTGTTGATGACCTTTATTGGGCAGTAATGGATGCATGCCAATCTGCGCTTATGAGCAAAAAATTAACACCAGGAGTTCCTTCAGAGCTTCCTGAAATGATGAAAAAAGAATTCAAAGGAAAAATCACTCAATCAGATTTGAGATTAATTAATGATATTCGCCTTCTTATAAAACACATGTCACAAGGAAAAATAAAATCAATAAAAGGAAAGGAATTAGATATTTTAAGAGAAAAAGTTGAGAAATTCGTGCTTAAAATGGAAAAAATAATTAAGGGTTCCACAAAGTCTTCTAAAAAAGTTGGAAGAAAAAAAATTAAAAAATAAAATAATTGTTTTTAGTATCTATTGCTTTCCGTTTAATTTTGTCATTGTTTCATAAACTTTCAAAGCATTCATTGTATAATTAAGTCTCTTACCTGCTGTTAAATAAGCAGGGTCTCTTATGTTATTAACATCTGCTGAAAGCAATGATGTTTTATCAACTAATATGTTTTCTAAGAATGTATTAATATCCGTTTGTTTAATGTTTGTGCTTACAACTTCTGGAATTTTTGCTTTCATGATTTGAAGCAAGTCCTTTTTGAACAAAGTTAATTCTGTAGGAGACAAGATATTTGTTGTAAGGTAAGTATTTAATGCAGAATCAATTTCTGTGAAATCATTTGCTGAAGTGTATAATATTGCTTTTGTATAATCTTTTAATTCATTATCATTTGAGAATATGCTTGTATCAGGAGCTTTCACAACTTTCACAAGTTCTTCAAGAGTTTTGTCTGAAAAATTCCCGGGGTTTGTTAAAACAACAGAATTCCTTAATTGAGTGAAGCCTTCAATATCAGTGTCAGTTACACTCATTTCTTTTGCTGTTAAGTAAAAACCAAGTATTGTTTTTTGATTTATTGTATTTTTAATAGCAGTATTTATGTTATCAATAGAATTTAATGCATCTTTATTGTTTCTTAAATAAAAACCAAGATATTTTTCAACAGATTCGTCCTCACTTCCACCAGAGTTCAAGTCAGAATAAAGCATAATAGATGCAGCTGATGCTTTAACTATGTCAATGTTTTCAAAGTATGAAGTGAGAAATCCTAATTTTTCATTGTTTCCAAGAGAATTCCAGTTCTTAAGTTTATTTACAAGATTTTCTTTAATTTTTATAGAATTTCCATCTTGTAATTTTATTTCTTTGTTGGAGATAACGCTCTCTAAAAAACCAATTTTTTCTTGAGCTTTTTCATTTTTCGCTAAAATATCAATCATCATATCACCAATTTTATTACTTTTTAGTAGTTAATTCATATTTATAAATCTTTCTATTATTAAGAAAATCATTATTTAACAATATTTATAAAGTTTGTTTTGAAGTTATCCTGAAAGAATATGGGTTCAAGCAGATGGTTGGGTTTACACAGATTTAACTAATAGTCCCAAGAATACATTATTAGGAAATCTGTTAGATGATAGTTTAGAAGAGTTTATAAGAAAGATTAAACAACTTAAATTAAAAGAAAGAGGTGTTTTAAATGTTTGAAAATTGTTTGGGATGCAAAATAGCTAAGAAAATTATTGAGTGTCCAGGAGGAATTATTTTTGAAACGAACAACTTTATTTTAAATCAGGATTATGAGATTCCTATTGAATCTTTTTTCATTATTAGTTCTAAAAAACATATTCAGTCAGTGGTGGACCTTTCAAAAGAAGAATTAAAGGAACTTATTTTATTGATTTATCAAGTAAGAAAAGCCATGAAAGAACTTTTTGATATTAAAAAAACATCTATTTTTCAAGATGAGAATGCTTCTCATTTTCATGTTTGGATTTTTCCAGAATTAGAATGGATGAGTAAAATTGGAAAGGGGATTGAGTTTATTCCATTAATTATTGAATATTCGAAAAAACATCCTGCTAAAAATGAGGAAATTATTAAAAAAGTTAATATGATGAAGGAAAAGCTAAAGAGATAATAATGAAAGCAATTATTTTATCAAAACCAAAAAATCCAGAAATTAAAGAGCTTGAAGATTTGGTTTTAGATAAGCCAGATTGGGTTAAAATAAGAGTTAGGGCTGTTGGTTTATGTGGTAGTGATATGCAAAAGATAAATTCAGACCTTAATCCATCAACCTATTTAAGAACACGGATATTAGGTCATGAGTTTGCCGGGGAAATTTTAGAAATCGGTAACCAAGTTAGTAGAATATACATAGGGGATAGAGTTACAGTTAATCCTCTAATCCCATGTGGTTCTTGTTTACAATGCCAACAAGGTCATTATCAATTATGTTATAACATTGAATCAATTGGTAGAACATTACCAGGTGCTTTTTCTGAACAAGTATTGGTCCCAGCAAAAAATGTTAAAAAAATATCCGAAGATGTTACCTATGAAAAAGCAGCTCTTACAGATGTAGTGGCAGTAGCAGTTCATAATTACCATTTATCTGGTTCTCCAAGAGGAAAAGAAATATTAATATTTGGAGATGGGGCTGTTGGTCTTTCTTGTTTACAAGTGTATGGTCAAGCAAATAAGGTTGATTTAGTTGGTAAACATCATAAGCATAAAGTTGAATGTGTAGGAGGGAAATATATTGATGCTTCTGTTATTAAAAATCTTCCAGATAATTCATATGATGTAATTGTCGAGACAGTAGGAAGAGAACAAGATAAGACATTATCAGAATCGATACGTTTAGTTAGACCTCAAGGACAAATAGTTGTTGCAGGAGTTTATGTAAGCGGATATAAAGGACAGTTTTTATTTAGAGATTTATTCTACAAAGAAGTATCATTACAAGGATCAAATTCTTATGGTTCTTGGGATGGCAGAGATGAATTTAGTATTGCATTAGAATTAATTGAAAGTGGAAGATTTGACACTTCCGAGATCATTACTCACGTTCTGCCACTTACTCAGTTCTTAGAAGGGGTAAGATTAATGAATGAAAAGGAGAAATCTGGAGCTGTTAAAGTAATTTATAATCCGTAATTAAAATGATAAAAGCATATATCTTTGACCAAGATGGAACTTTATATCCCAAGAATAGTGAATTAACTAATGCATTGAGAAAAAGGACAAAGAAATGGATATCTGAAAGGCTGGGTATTGGAAAAGAAGAAGTAGAGTCTATTTATGCAAGATTGCCTAACGAGTTTCCACATCCCTATCATGGATTTTTATCTTTAGGTCTTTCTCCTGAGGTATATCATAAAGAGGTTTTTGATAAAGTTGACCCTGCTTTATTTTTAGATAAAGATTCAGCACTTATAGATTTGTTCTCAAAGATTTCTGTACCAAAATTTGTTGTAACTTTTGCTTCACTAAAATATTCTAAAAGATTACAACAATGGTTGGGGGTTTATGATTTAGTTGAGAAAACCATTTCTGCAATTGAATATCCTCCAACATATTCTAAAGTGAGAGCATACGAGTCTATTAGAGAATACTTAGAGGTCACTGCTAATGAAATTTGTGTGGTGGGCGATAATTTATTGACAGATATTATTCCGGCAATTGATTGTGGGTTCAAAGCAGTTTTTATAGGTACTATTAAAGAATTGTCAACAGATTTTTATAGTATTAATGACATTTATAGTTTAGGAGATTTTTTATAATAACAAAAGAATTCTACTAACAATAGGTTCACAGAACTTTATTTAACAATATTTATAAAGTTTGTTTTCATATTTTTCATTTATGGTTTCTAAAAAAAATCAAAATTCAAAAAAAGAATCAAGTGAAAAAAAGGAAATAAGTTTTGATGACATACCCCAAGTTGCTGGGCTTGAACTAATTAAAGGAAGAAAAAAACTTAGTGAATTTCAAGCACTGCAAAAAAGAAAAAGGTTTTTAGCTCAAGGCATGCAATTTGGGAAAATACCTACTTTACAAAAATATATTTCTCGTAAGGATGCGAGAAATTTACAAAAATATGTTGAAGCAGTTGTAGGTAAATTCGGAAAATACATAAAATCAATAGTTGTAGGTGGTTCTAGCAAAACAGGCAAAGGAAAGAAAAAAACAAGTGATATTGATGTTGCAATTATTGTTGATGATACAGATGTTCAAAGAATGACAAGGATTGAGTTAAAAGAAAAATTATTTCAAAAAATGGTGGATATGGCTTATCCTATTTCAAAAAAGATTCATCCACAAGCGTATTTATTAACTGAGTTTTGGGAATATGTTAGAGAAGGCAATCCTGTTCTCTTTAACTTAATTCTTAGAGACGGCATTATATTGTTTGATACGGGTTTTGTTTTACCAATGCAAATGCTTATGAGAATGGGTAGAATAAAACCTTCAAAAGAAGCGGTTGATAAATTAATTCAATCAAGCAATGATTTAATACGTTTAACAGAGGAAACAATGACGCACAAGTTAGCGTATAATTTGGGATTAGCAGCAGTTAGTGCAACGCAAGCATTAATGGTTGAAATGGGGTATAGGCCGCCTGTTCCAAAAGAAGCAGCAGAGTTTATTGAAAAATATGCTGTTCCTCAAAAAATATTAACAAAAGAAGATGCTAACATAGTTAAGGGAATTGTTAAAATATTTAAGGACATAGAACACAAAGAGAAAAAACAATTTACAGGAAAAGAATATGATGAGTGGATAAAAAAGATTAAAGAATTTGTTAAAAAAGCAGGAAAACAATTGAAGAAATTGAGGACTGATAAAGGAATAACAGATTTATATGAGTTTTATGATAAACTGTCTGAAGAAAAAAAGAAAGAAATGAAACTTGATGGTATAATTGGCACAGAAAAGATAAAGGATGCAAGCGAGGAAGCAGAAGAAATCATTAGGAAAAGAATTGGGCAGAGATAAAGGATTTATTTAATACCTAACAAGAATAAGACATCATCTAAAGAATTTATTTTTTCAATTATTTTTTCATCATTCTCTTTTTTAAATAAAGGAGTGCTCTGCCATTCTTTAAGATTTCTTAAATTTGCTTTTAATTCAAGATAGTCATTATTTGGTGCTTCTGTTCTTAAATAAGCTTTTGTTTCTCTTTCGTTTTCAGTTTTATTTCCAAGATAAAAATCAAAACAAAGAATCATGTATTTTCTTCTTTTTTCTAAAATAGGTATTAAATGTTTCTCCTTTTTTGGCAGGTTTGAATTATTAATTCCGAGTATGTCTTCAATATTTTTTATTTCTTTAAGATTGTTTGAATAAGAAGGTTTCAATTCATTTACTTTTCCGTAAATTTCAAAATATTTAATTTTTGTTTTTATTGTTTTTCTGAGAATATCAATTATTTTTTGTTTGAATTGATTAAATCCAAAAACTTCTGCTTTATTTAAAATGTTTTCCATACTATCTTTTTTATCAAGAGCATGTGTTTTAATACCTATGACATAATATTCTTCTTTTATTTTAGACACCCCCCTTTATAAATAAAAAAAGTTATTATTTTTATTGTTATTGTTGCTAAATTATAAGTTAAACGAAATTTTTATAAACATATAAAGCGGGGATGTTCAGTATGAAAGCACAAATAGTATCTTATAGACGGGGAAGGCACACACAATATAATAATCATATGTTGTTAAAAATAAAAGATATTGATTCAAAAGAAAAAGCTGAAAAATTTATAGGCAAAGAAGTTGAGTGGACAAGTTCAGGAGGAAAAAAAATAAAGGGAAGAATTAGCAGCGCGCATGGGAATAATGGTGTTTTAAGAGCAATTTTTGAAAAAGGCATGCCCGGGCAATCTATTAACACTTTTGTTGAGATTCTTGAATAAATTTTATTAAAAATATTTTCTTTTCTATACAAAAATTAATAAATACAAAGTATTACTAAGTAATACATGAGTTTTAGGTTGCATGATAATTATGCTTTTATTGATACAAATAAACTTTATGGAGAGCATGCATTAACAAGAGTTGATTATAACATAAAACCAAAAAGCAATAATTTCTCGCGATTGGATTCTTCTTTACTTACATTAGATTTTCTTTTAAGACATGGAAAAAAACCGATTGTGATTTCGCATAATGGAAGATACAAAAGAGAAAAACAACCTAAATCTTTAAAATTTGTTGTTAACAGGCTTGAAGAGAAATTGAAAGAGAGAGTTAGCAATAACATAAATTTAAGATTTTGCCCTTATGATTTGGATTTATTATTAAAAGAAAGTAAGAATCTAAAATCAAGCGAGTTATTATTATTTGAGAACACAAGATGGACTCCTGATGATGAAAAAAATGATGAAAATTTGGCAAGGCTTCTTAGTGAAACATCTGATTTTTTTGTTTTAGATACTCTTTCTGTAGCCCATCGTGATAATGCTTCTGTTACAGGTCCTATGCGTTATCTTCCTTCTTATTTAGGTTTGAGTGCAAGAATACAATTAAAACTCTTGAAACCATTTCTTGGAGATGAAGAGAATACATTGTATATAATTGGTGGTGCGAAATTAAAAGAAAAGCTTGCAGCAGTTGAATATTTTGGGAATTTTAGTCCAGTTCTTGTTGGCGGAGCAGTTTTTAACGTTCTTTATGAACAAACAGGTCATAGCGTGGGCGCTTCTTTAAAAACAGATAATGGAAAAGATTTTTCAAAACAAGCAAAGAGGATTCTTCATAACATTCCTTCAAAAAATCTGCTTGCACCAAGTGTTCTCATATGTTATAATCCTAAAGAAAAAAAAGTAAAAAACTTTAATTTTGGAGAAGACATCCCAAAAGATCATCAAATAGTTGATTTGCATTTTCATACAATTGATTTAAAAAGCCAAAATGTGAAGAGAGTCCTTCATGCAGGTGCTATGTGTTGGACTGAAGGCGGTTTCACGAATGCAACGAAAGAAGTTGCTATGATTCTTTCAAGCTATCATCATCTTGTTTGCGGGGATGACTCAAGAAGCGCATTGCAAGGAGTAAATCCTAATTTTTATATTAATTATAGCACTGCTGGAGGGGCTGCACTTAAATTTTTGATTGACAAAGATTTGATTGCTTTAAAAAAACTTAGGGATAACAATAAAAAATATTTTGAATGAAGTAATTAAAATTTTAAAAAATTTGATAAGATTTTAAAATACTTGTTGTATGAAAAAAAGAATGGCTTATGGTATTAAAAATTGTTGAAGGAAAAACAAAGCTTTTAGTATATCAAGGAAAAATAACTAAAAAACTTCCTGTTTTTTTTAATTCAGAGAAGGAATTTGACAGAACATTGAGCGTGCTTTTTTTAAAATCATTTAAAGAAGTATTTGGTAAAAAATTGATTGTTCTTGATTTATTATGTGCTGGTGGTGCAAGAGGAATAAGGCTTTTGAATGAAAGCAATGCTGTTGAAGAGCTTTTTTTAAATGATATGAACTCTAATGCAATTGATTTAGCGAAAAAAAATTTAAGATTAAATGGATTAAGAGCAAGAACAAGCAATTCTGAGGCAAATAAATTTTTAATTAATGTAAAACAATATTTTGACTTTATTGATATAGACCCTTTTGGTTCATGCAATCCTTTTTTGGAAAATTCTATAAGAAAGTTAAGAAACAAAGGAGTGATTGCAGTAACTGTAACAGATTGCGGAGCATTGTATGGCACATATCCAAAAGCAGGATTAAGAAAGTATCATTCAATTACTAAAAAAATTCCTTTTTCTCATGAATTAGGTTTAAGAGTTTTAGCAAAACACGTGATTGAAAAAGGTGCAGAACAGGAAGTGGCTTTAAAACCAATCTTGTCTCATAAAACACGCCACTATTTTAGGATGTATTTCCAAGCACGAAAAGGTGCTTCAAGAGTTGATGATTTGTTGAAAGAAATAAAATTTTTAGCATTCAATAAAGAAACAATGAGTGCGCGTTTAATTGAAAAAAATTTTTGTGTTAAAAATAAAGAAATTTTGCTTGGACCCTTGTTTGCTGGAACATTGCAAGAAAATAAGATTTTGAATTTAATGATAAAAAATTCAGATGATGAAAAAATTACAAGATTTCTGAAAGTTTTATTAGCAGAAAACACTGTAAAGAGTGTTGGTTTTTTTGAACTCCCGCTTATTGCTAAAAAACTTCATAAAAACGTGTGTAAAATTGATAATCTTATAAAGAAATTAGAATCTAAAGGGTTTAAAGCAAGCAGGACCCACATAAGCGGGCAAGGCATTAAAACAAATGCACCAATTGAAGAAATAATTAAATGTTTTAATTAATTTTTAGGTTTTTTCATAAATAATTACCATTTTTTCCCTTTCAGGTATTGCTTTTTTTAGAAAATAATTGAATTTTTCTAATTTAATATTGTTTATATTTTTTAATAAATTTTTGAATTCAAATGTTGTTTTTTTGAGTTTTAAATCAAGTATGAATTCTAAATTTTCTACTTGTTCATTCAAGAATTCTTTTATTTCTGATAAAGATGCATTGAATTCTTTTTCATTAATGCCTTCGTCTTTAAGCAATAATATATTATCAATAATTGCGTTAATGAGCAAATCTTTTTTTTTGTTAAGTGTTGATGTAAATATCTCAATTGTGTTAATCTTTTTACTATAATTTTGTATGCTCGTATCTGAACTATAACACAAACCTAATGGATATGATAGAATCCCAATTCTTTTTTCAAGAACATTATTAAATAGCGAGGCATCCAAACTATTTTTTTTAGTATTATTTAAAACACACCCAATAGAAATCTTAGAATCTTGTGAATGACCTTTTATTGAATAAAGACCTGGCTCAGAATTGCAAATGAATTCAGGTTTTGTTGCTTTCATTCCTAAAGGCAGGGTTTCTAACTCTAAGGCAATAAATTCAAGGTTTTCTTTTGAAAGTTTTTTTCCAACATATATTTCAAGATTTCTTCTATTGTAAAACATTTCATAAAACGCCATTATTTCTTTTTTACTTGGTTTAAATTTCAAAGAATTGAAGCTTGTATAATCAAGATTAATCCAAGGATTGTTAAATAATTTTTTGTAAAAAATTTTTTCTAATTTTTGGTTGCTGTTTTCACAATTTTCAGAAGATATTCTTTCAATTTCTATTTTAAGCAAGCGTTCATCATCAAAATTTTGGAATTTCCTTATTCCTCCAATCATCTGACTAAAAAAATCCTTCCAATATCTTTTTTTTACTTTGCCATGAAATACTGTAGCATAATGACCTGTTATTGCATTAAAATTTTTTCCAAGTTTGAATAATTTCGGGTTTTCAGTTTGAATTCTTCTTGCAATACAGTGTTCTAATAAGTGAGCTGTATCACAATATCCTGGAAAACCTTCATATAACGAATTTCTGCTTTCATGAGAACTTCCTGCTTTGAATCGCAACACAATACCTGCAAAATCGCTTTTATTTTTATACTCATTGTCAAAAAAAGAAATAGGAACGCTTCTTCTCATTATTGTTTTAAAATTTAAGAAATTTAAATAATCTTCAAAGCGTTGTTCTATGCTTTTAAACATCTTAATTATATAATCTTGCTATTATTTTTAAATATAGTTATATTTTATTTATATATTTGTGAGTTTTTGCAATTTCAAAAGATTTATAATTAATCATGATTTTATTAGAAAATATATGAAAAAAATATTTGCTGTGTTTGTTTTTCTGTTTTTTCTCTCCTTTTTCTTTATTTCTTCTGCGTTTTCACAAGAAGAATTAAGTGAAGAAGAGAAGCAACAAATTTTATCTGATGTTGAAAAATGTATTCATGATGTTAATGAATGCAATTGTTCAAAGTTTGGCGAAAGAGGCGAGGCATTCTGCAACAATATTACTTCAGGAGTACTGGCATGTTTTGCAGATTTTAAAAGTGAAAAATGCCAAAGCATTGATCCTACAAAAGTAAAAATTAATGGCATTTCAATAAAAGATATTGTAATAAAAAGAGTTCAACAATATGACAAACAAATAACTGAGTGTATTAAAAATGGAGAATCTTGCGATTGTTCGCAATTCCCGAAAAGCTTACAGGAATTTTGTCAAAACAAAGTGGAAAAACAGAAAGATTGCCTTGAAAACTATAATCTTAATGCGTGCATTGAACTTGAAAATCCAAATATAAAAATATTTCCTGATTTTACACCACAATGGATTATTAATATATTGGATCCAATAATAAGACCTCTTGTGCAAAAATATCAAGAAAGTAAACGAAATTTTGCAATAGGCAGTGCTATGAAGGTTGTTGGAACTTGTTTTTCAGACCCGTATAATTGCGATTGTTCGCAAATTGATTATCTAACAATAAGAGCTGACTGCATGGAAAGAGCAAAATTAATGAAAACGTGTCTTGAATATAGGGATTGCGCTATTTCAAATCAAACAAATTGCGAAGGCATGGAAAGTTGTACAGCACTTCTGAATATGCCTATACTTCCGGAAGTTACACCAGGATTCATAAAACCATTTATTAAGCCTATTGTATTAAAATATGTATGTCCAATGTTGGAATCATGGCCTTATGATAAAGGAAATTATGCTATTTGTGATAAATAATGTTTTTTAATTAGAAATTGTTAACTAAAAGCACTTGAATTGATAAGAAAAAAAATAAAAGGTTGGTTTACTCCTCTTCGTTCAACCCAACTTTTTCTCTTGCTTTTCTTACTTCTTTTTCAAGATTTAATTCTTCAAGCAATTCTTTATACCTATTTCTTATTGTGACTTCTGTCACTCCAGCAACATCTGCAACTTCTCTTTGTGTCTTTTTTTCACCACAAAGCAATGCTGCGATATAAAGTGCTGCTGCAGCAATACCCATTGGACCTTTTCCACTTGTAATTTCATGTTCTATGGCTTTTCTTAGAATTTCTTCGCTTTTTGCTTTTGTTTCAGGATTAAGATTAAGTTCTGAACTAAACCTTGACACATAATCTAAAGGGCTTGTTGGTAAAATGCGCAATCCTATTTGTCTGCTGATGAATCTGTATGTTTTTCCTATCTCCTTTTTATCAAGGTGGAAGGCACTGCTTATTTCTTCAAGAGTTCTTGGCACTGCATGCGCCCTGCATGCAGCATAAAGCGCTCCTGCAACAACAGATTCCATGCTTCGTCCTCTAACCAAGCCTTTTTCTGCTGCTTGTCTATAAATCATTGCTGCTGCTTCTTCTACTATTTTTGTCACATTAAGAAATGAACTGCTTCTTCTTAATTCAGCAAGTGCAAATTTCAGGTTTCTCTCTATTGCTGTATTTATTCGTGTTTGCCACTTTTTATAACGTTCAAATCTTCTTCTGTCTTCAGGAGTTAGTTTATACAAGTCTCCAGATTTTCCTACTTGGGTTCCAAGACCTTTGTCGTGCTTTGTGAAAGTTAAGGGAGATCCAGTTCTTTTTCTTCCTTCTGTTTGGCTCTTATCAAATTCACGCCATTCTTGGCTGAAATCTATTAATTCCTCTTCTATTACATACCCACAATGTTGGCATATGACTTCGCTTTTTGCTTGGTCATAAAAAAGGTTTGTAGAACCGCAAAGAGGACATTTATTTCTTATTTGAGAACTTTCTGTTTTTGTCAGATTTAAACACCCCACTTTAAACTAAAAGGGATAAAGCTTATAAATAAATCAACAACTTATTTAAATATCTTTCCTTTTTGTTTTTTTGTTTCATAAATTGAAACATTTCAAATTCAGAAAAAATTATTCTTTTATCTTAACTGCTTGAACAATTCCATTTTGTCCTGGTCTGCTTGTAACTTTTGCTTTGCCTTTTTTTGTTTTTATAATTGCTCCTTTTGTAATAATGTTCATTCTTGCATAGTGTCTTGAAGAAGGATTTACTTCAACATCAAGAATTTCTGTTTTAAATGTTTCTTGTTTTTCCTTGTCTGTAACATATGCAATATTTTGTTTTAAAGCTCTTAATTTAGTGTTTCCTCCAAGCGTTCTTATTTTTTTAACTTTTGTAAAACCTATTCTTGTTAAACCTGCTTGTTTTCCTAAACTCTTTTTTCTTTTTTTTGAAAAATTTTTATACCTGCTTCCGCTTGGTTTTTTTTTGCTTCTAAATTGCCATACTGCCATTTAAATCACTAAGTGATTATTTAAAAAAACAAATATAAATCTTTTGGTTTGAAATTTCTAAAATTGTTATCAAAAGCTTTATAATTGGTTATAACAAAAATCTTTATAATGTATTATTGAAATAAATACACATAAAGTTTTTAAATATGAAAATCAAAACTTATGGAAGTGATAAATAATGACAGAGGAAATACAAAGACCATTGGATTCTTTAAATGAAGCAAAAGGAAAAACTGTTTTAGTAGAATTGAAAGGAGGAACGCAGTTTGTAGGGATTTTAAAAGCATTTGATATACACATAAATATTGTGTTGGATGACGCTCAAGAAACAAGAGGAGGAGAAGTTGAAAGAAAACTTGGAAGAGTTTTTATTAGAGGGGACACAATAATCATGATTAGCCCTTCTGAACAATAAAATCCTTGTTTCAATTAAGAAATATTGAATTAAGAAAGAGGAATTATTATGACAAAAGGAACACCAAGCATGGGTAAAAAAAGTAAAACAGGCACACACAGAACTTGCAGGCGCTGTGGTCAACATTCATTTCATATTGCAAAAAAAGTTTGTGCGAGTTGCGGGTTTGGAAAATCTAAAAAATTAAGGGATTATAATTTTCTTGCTAAAAAACCTTTCAATCGAAAAAGAAAAGCAAGTAAATAA
>Ga0190313_1000018_pt1 | contig 130972 bp, 123 predicted proteins | sample 4870071011_MG_FD_169989 | JGI IMG/M metagenome (GOLD analysis project Ga0190313, IMG submission 169989) | Hydrothermal vent sediment bacterial communities from Southern Trench, Guaymas Basin, Mexico - 4870-07-10-11_MG | ecosystem: Environmental > Aquatic > Marine > Hydrothermal vents >...
CTGAAGTCGCTATAGCCCCATGAGCCGTAGGTATACTCAGCGTTATGCCTCTCCTCACTCTTAAGGTATGGTGGGTCCAGGTAGAAGAAGGTCTCCGGTGAGTCATACTTCCTAATACATTCACGGTAATCCAACCTCTCAATCATTACCCTCGAGAGCCTTTGGTGAAGCCTCTTCAACCACCTATAGACCCTCTCGTGGGAGTCGAGCATTAACTTACCCTTAGACACGGCCTCAGCACCCACGTAACCAGGGACTACAGCCCTAGCAGCACTTGAGGTACCCCCGGCAAAACCCTTAACTATTAAACCACCATAGGACATCCTGTGAAGGTATATCATAACGGCAGCAAACTCACAGTCATCCTCAGGCCTCCAACCCCTAATCCAAGCATCCCTCCACCTCTCAAACAACTCCCTAGAAGGTAGTAACCACCTATAACGCTCATAAACACACTCCCACCTATCCCTAACAGTCATGAAGAGCCTAACCAAGTCACCGTCAATATCATTATAGACCTCAATAGGTGATCTAGGCTTGTTAAGTAGGAATGAAGCCATACCACCAAAGACCTCAACATAAACCCTATGAGGGGGTACGAACTTAGCTAGGTATGGTATGACGAACCTCTTACCACCGAAGTAGGGTGCTATAGCTAGCCATTCACGCCAATCAATAGGTACCTTGAGAACATTAGGCCTACCAATATAGTGGGCGTAGGACCTACCATCAACACCCCTATGAACAACCCAGAAATAAACACGACCCCTAACAACCCTAGCATTAAGATAGCCAACCTCACCATACCTAGGACAAACAACCTTCACATAAAACCCCAAACAAGAAAAGCAGTAGCTTCGCTTGTCCTTAGAACTTGAGAGAGGAACGTCCTTTTACTTTCTTAACTAAATAAGTTTCCTTAATTTAAACATCCATTTAGGTTTTCCTTAGGGATCCCATATTCACGTATGCCTTCTAATTCATAGTACTTCTTATAACTAGTTCTACGTATTCATTCCATAAAACGTCTGCAACATTACGCCAAGTCCTTAATCCCTCTTCAGATTCAAAGTTGAAATAAAAATCATTGGTACCTTAGTTAAATTACCCGTAGATTAACATCATGGTGTTACGAATCTACCAAGGGATTGAGATCAATGAAAATGAATGTTAAATAATTGCATAGTATAGATAAAGCTATGCTTAGAAGTATTAGATCACTATGCAATAAACATCGCTACATAAAGTATTTTGGACATGACCTAGTAATTCGTAGGCCATGAACCCTTGAATGTTTAGCACACATTAACAGGTTAATCATGAATGAAGTTAGGTATGTAGAAAGCTTTAAAAGTTCACATAGGTAACATGTAGAAATCAGTCTTGGGATATATTACCATGTGAAATCCTAAATTTGAACTAAGGTGACATTAAGGTTACTGAGAAATTCTTAAGTTACTTGGTGTCTTGGAACTTCTTCGAAGTATACTTAAATACTTCACTAGCAAAATTAATGAACGCGATAATAAACTCTTAATAAGCTGTTTGCAATGCAGATATGCTCTTACAATTAAGACTTAATGAGTTGAGGCTAAGGTATAGGAATTCATTAGATAAGGAGTGTTGACGATGTTTTAACATGTAAAATTATTGAATTAAACCTTCATTGGGATCAGCTATGATATGCATGAACTCTGCATCTCTTCTTTCTCTTATAACTTTATTTCCTTTAATTTTAATTCCTGCCCTCTCTAAGATGGCTTTAGCTGTTTCCAGTAGTTCCTTGTAACCTAAGGTAAATGTTCGTTTTCGATAGCTATTTATTGATATAACCATCCTTGCTAGATTTCCTATTATCACTAATAGCCCTTTATGCCTACTTAGCTGCACATTAAGTACTTCTGGTTCATTGAAGTACATAGTTACGTACCAATCATTAATTATCGTTGATGTTGCACCTATGTACTCTTTACCTAAAATGGCGACTATATTTTCATCTTCAGAACCTAAAAATGAGTGGACAGTTCCAAATCTAATATTCACATTGGGATGCATTTTCTTTAGGATAGGCTTATATCTCTGTTCATACATTAACTTCATTTGAATCCACTGATCAGTGTATGTAGTTACGACACTAACATTAGTTCCGGTTACTAGACCAAGAGCAGAAGCAAAGGCCACACCTATTCTTGCTCTATGTTCATCATAATACACATATGAATTTCGGAGGTACTCATTTCTGAATCCTAAACCTTTAACATGTACATATATTAATGGTCTTTCTGTTTTTACAGCCTCATAAACGCACTCTACAGCTTTATTAAGTAAGTTATCTCCTTGATTTCTTGCCCATTCAACTATATAGTCCCTTACGTCGAAACGTTTAAATACATCTGAAGCCCTATGATGCGCCCTTAACTCTCCATCATAATAGCCTATACTTATAGGCGATTCCGTAGGTTCCGGAAGTCTATATGTTGTATTTAGGAACTCATAATATTTACCTCTTAGGTACTTCCTAGCTTCAGATGTTATATCAACATCATAAGATACTTCTCTTCCTTCAAAAGTTAGTAACCCACGGATGAGATTGATCATAAGAAGGAGATTTCTCCCATAAGTTGTACCAAATTCTGCTCCTAAGCCTATAGCTTGCTTAGGATCTCCAACGACAGACAAGGACATAAGTAGATCTTTTACTGAGCTTTCTTCAAGTGCTCTGATAAGTTCGTTAGCTATAGTGATGAAAGGTCTGTGGAGAGGGGATTTACTTGCTTCGTCTACAAGTATGTGAAGTCTTACATTACGTATAGGGAAGCGTTGATACTCTGTTGAAATTACTATCTTTACATTTTCATCTATCTTATCATTTAACTTAGCATATTTACCCCACCTAAATTTAGATCCATAAACTCTAACCTCACGTTTGAGATCCTCAGTACCTTTACCATGTATAGTATAAATGTTTACCACAGCTTTAAGCATGTCAGCAACGAGTTTATTTGTTGGAGCAATGTACACTAGACACTCATCCTTATCAAGAGTATTGTATAACTTAGCAATTACCTCTCGCAATAATGTGGTTTTACCTGTTCCAGGAGGTCCCTGAATTAATGCGATTCCTCCGGAGTTAACCTTTTTTATTATTAAGCCTAGAGCTTTAAGCTGTGAATCATCTAGTGACGAAGGAAATTGCTTAGTCCTCCCTTGATTAATTATTGATTCAATGTCATATATCATAAATTAATCACCCCTTCCTACCTCTAATACTTACTATGCTAATGACCTTCTTGAGCAGCGTTATTACATCCTCACTTTTACCTAGGATCTCCTTCTCACTTTCCTCTAATAATCTACTTAGTTCTCTCTTAATATCCTCTGATATCTTAATGCCTTCTGAGAATCTTTCAATACTTAAAGCTCTTTGTAACGCATCAATAGCTTGAAGGTCATAACTTGTTAAATCTACACTAACTTCAAACATTAACACATTTTGTCCAAAAATCTTTGGCATTCTTTTAAGATACTCCTTATATATGATGAATTGATATCTAAGCCATTTACTTGGAAGCCCTATCTTATATTTAATTTTATTATGCTCAACCTCCACACTATCAACTCTTCCATAAAATCCTATAGATAGTAATGGTGTTATTGAATCACATGGAGTTACGAACACAGGCTTTCCTTCACTTACGACGTATATGACATTGTAAGATCCGCTAACATCAACTTCAAATTTTCTTAAAGCTCTAACACCAATAAGGCTAAACTCGTCGCCCTGCTCATCAACTCTTACTTCATCAAGCAAGTCAATTCTATAAATCCCGCCTCTTCTCTCCTTTCTGTCTTTTACATATACGTATCTCTCAATTATCATTCTTAAGGGAGCATAGTGCCCTCCTTCGATATAAATTCTATCAGAGGTTAAGTCGCATAACACTACTTGGCCGTTCATTAACGCTTCCTTAACCTCGTTGGCACTATAATGTCTAAAGCATTTATCAAGACATAGATAGGGTAGTAACATATCCTCTTTCTCCCTAAAAACTTTGAATCTTAAAGACCATAATGTCCTCTCATAATCTTCCATTTCACCTATGTCTCTACCAAAGTAAAATCTGCATGGCTTTAAAAGGTCACATATTTTACATGGATATTTATCTTGCTCTTTAGGTTTGCCTGCCTTTAACTGTTTAGGCCTAATTCTAAGGAGATTTAATTCATATTTTTTATCTCCGAATTTAACTAGAGCTTTTGTTTCATTAATGGGTACGCCTAAGAACTCCTGGTCAGTTAGTAATAGCGTGAGATGTTCAGCAGCTAATAACACATCATAAACGAGAGTCTTAAATTTGTAATACTCCTTCTTGAGATTGGTATTAGAATATGGGAATTTCATAAGAAGAGCAGGATGGGGCCCCATCTTTAAACGCGGTTTAAATGGTCTCAAAATTATAGGAAGAACTTTGAAGTCCTCGATTTTATCTTTTTTAAGTCTTCCAGTAACCGCCTTAATAAGGCTTCTTTTTGTTCCATCATAGTAACCTAATCTCATAGCTTCTAATAATGCATAAGCAACTACTTGTGCTTTCTCATATCCTCTTGGCGTATTTCCAGTGGTCTTCCACTCTATAACAATAGCCCTCCTCTCTTTAGGCTCCTCTAAGATAAGGTCAGGAGAGCCACGCATATGTAGTATATAGTCTATGAAATGCTGTTCAACAACAGGCTTGAGAGCCCACCAAGGTTTCTCCAATCTTAGCAAGGAAGTTAAATCCGGTAAGATGTAAATCAAAGTAGCCAATAGTTTTTTAGAAGTACTCTCAATTTGATTTACATTCACATCTTCACTTATTAAATGAACTCTTTGAAGATATTCTATAGAACTCTTTACCGTAAGATCTATATCCTCCTGTGTTGGAGGACTTGATTTTTCTGATCTTCCAAATAGGTGAAGCGAAGCTAGACCTAAAACTTTATGGATTGCACTTCCCTTACCGCTTACTCTATCAGCTAAGTGATTACGAAACGATTTAATACATCCTATAGCCTCCGACAGTCTAGCGTGAAAATAACAAAAACCTACACCGCGTGCAATATTAGATATTATGGGTACATGCCCTGTTCGTCTTAGTAGTATCTTAGCATAATCCTTAACTCTATTTTTAATATGCTCTTCAATCGGAAGACTTCCTAACATTGAAATTACGCTATAATGGTGCTTCTCTACATACTTATCGTCGATGTCTTCCCACCAATAAATTGTATCGATAAAAATAAATTTAAAGCATACTTCATGCATAATGCAAGTTTAATGCATCTAATTGAGCCTACCTTTTTAAGGTCTTTTCAATAATGAGTATCTGGATTTGGGATTCGATATGAATGATGCAATTATGTCAAGGTGCGGTGTAAATGATGTTAAGTTAATTGATACCTTTAAACTATTTGATAGACATGTTAATAGTAATGCTAAGGTAATTATCGCTTTCTCTGGCGGAAAAGATTCAACGACAATATCGTTATTATTCTATATGTGGCTCGAAGATAGAGGCAGAAGTGATATTAACTTATTACTCCTACATAATGATACATTAAGTGAGATATGGGATATGGAATTATGGACCAGAGAATTTGGGGCTAAGCTTATTAATATGTTTAAGAAAGTTGGAGCTAAAAGTGAGTTTAAAATAGTTACACCATCAGCTAAAGACACGTTCTATTGGAGAGTGTTAATTAAAGGTTACCCAGCTCCTACATATAAGTTCAGATGGTGTACATGGTTATTCAAACGAAAGCCTACGGAGAATTTTTTAAGACACTTAAATAATAAAGATATTATTTTAATACTTGGATCTCGTAATGACGAATCCCCAAATAGAGCCAGATTCTTAAAAGCAAGGTTTATACCAGGCAGTGGCACAGCATATCACATAGTTCAAGAAATCAATAAGCGGCTGATTAAGTCATTATTACCTATTAAAGATTGGAGTACTTCAGACGTTATGGCATTTCTTAAAAAATGTAATAAAGAGTTTAAACATTTAGAGCTAAGTAAAATACTTAAGTTATATGCTATACATGACAGTAATACTAGTACTAAAGTTAGATATGGATGTTGGCATTGCACGTTAATAAAGAGGCAAGAGGCGCACTATGTCTTAAGAGGTGGTTATTACTATTATGAAGCACTTAGGATTTTATACAGGCGAATATCAGATATGAAAACGCTTCGAGTACCCAAAAACTACGGGTATAGCAGGTTTGGTTCTCTAAATATTGTTGGAAGAGCATTAATGTATTATTTAATCAAAGCAGCTGAGGAGCTATCAGGTATAAGAATGTACGGTTTAGACGAAGCAAAAATAGATAATATAGCACTTAGGGAGATACTATATGGTGATGAATCGAACGCGGATCCCGAGGCTACTCAAATAATTAATATCATACGAAGTATGAAACCTGAAGTTAAGAGAGTACTTAGAAAAATTACCATGAGAAGTTATATCTCCGATGTTAGGGATGCCATGGAATATTTAATTGATTACATCAATGATCTGTAAGGGCATTTTTAACCTATGCTGGAGAACCTCAATCAGAGTTTCTTGATGTAGGTTTTTCATAGTTTTAAATTGATATAGCTTTTTCTTAAATTCCTAGTTTAAATGTGATGCCTAATCATAAGAGATTCTTAATCAATGCACTATTTACATTATGCATTTAATTTTATGTTTACATTATATATAAGTCTAGCCCTAATTTGAGTACTAAATCATATTATGTGTTAAAGGATAAGTTAGTTTAAGTTAATAAGGAAGGTATTAAAAATAGCTTCTTACTCACTTTTAAGCTATGCGTTAGCTCTTAATCACTTGATAAACATTAATACTGACTTATTTTGTCTCGCGTTAAATTCATTCTAATACATTTTTATAATAGCATGTGGTAGAGCCTCCGAGATAAGGTGCTTAAGATAATTAAAAGAAGTTACAAGCTAACCGCATTATCTATTTCAATAGTATATGTTAATAACACTACCTTAGCCTTATCAAAGTAGGTAAAAGTTCAAGCTTATACCTTAAATATAATGTCTTAACAAGAATTATATTATGTCATGAGTATCATAAGCAAGAACTTCGGAGATTAATGCGAAAATTATGGAGTTGGGGCATTAATTACGTTTATAGAAAGAATAAAGTCAGTACTAACTTGTTATCGAAATTACTAAGAAGGGTTAAGAAAGTAACTAAGGATTGAATTCAGAATACTTGCTTACTTTCCTCCATTCTCATTCATTTGTCTCATTTACACTTGTGTGGGTCTTCATTCCTTATTAAGTAGGAAATTTATGTTTATAATGTACCACGTGCCTTCATGGATTAATGACTCAAATTTAATGAGGTACTTGCCTGAATTAGAATCAGGAATAATTGCTTATGCTTCACTTAGGTGCCCGATATTATTAGCTACGGATAGTTTAGCTACTTTAGGCCCTTCAAGATACCTCTTAGAGACTATAACTTCCTCAACTGCTCTATGGACTTTAATATTCTTATGTAGATCACCTTGAGAGAAATATTTAATCAAGAGCAGGTAGAACTCCTCTAGTCTCTTCTCGATGGTCCTTAACCTCCTATCCTTCACCGCCTCCCTGACCGACATAAGCGCAGCAATAGCCATGAGAGCAGTTACGCAAGCAACAACAATGTTAGTCACTACTATCCAATTCAAAAGCCACACCAATAAAGAAACATTAACAGAAATAAAAAGGAGGGATAAATCGAGTAAGTTACACTAAATCATATTCATGCCAGTAAATAACCCTAAGTATTTTTAGTTCTTCTAGTTATTCAATAATGGCAATCCTTATGATAGGGAAAGCTCTATGTCCAGATGGTGAGGAACCCTTAACACTTGACTTAATATACGGTTACTTCGTTAGAGACGAAGAAGCTTGGGAAAGATTGAAAAACTATGTGAGTAGTAATGCTAGGCACATATTTGAATTCCCTGGAGTTATAGCTAGGTGTTCTAGTGATATTGAATGGTGTGTTAGGGAGTTCATTATTAAGTTTCTTGAGGAGTTTGCAGAGTTATCTTCGAGGATCGAGATCATAGCCTTAGCCTCGGCTAAGGCTGAGAAGCTTAAGAACCATGTGTGGTGTCCGGTAAGTCGTAAGTTCTTTGAAGTTAGACCTGACGGTAAGTTGGGTAGGGAGTTAGAGGAGGAGGAATTATCGAGCATTATTGAGAGGGAAGTAGGTAAGGTTAAGATCACTGATAAGATAAGAGGGAGGCTCTACCCAGTAACGCGCCTACTTACTGACTTAACACCTGACGATCTCTTAGGGAAGATCAAAGAAGACTTAGGCAGTAAGTGCCCCATATGCGGGACCGTACTAGAGAAGCAAAACCTTGAATTCTCCATGATACCCTATGACGAGAATAACCAAGAGTTCATCATCAGATGCAGGAGATGCGGCATCAAAATCTGGTGGAACCCAAGAACCGGAAGAAAAACGCTTGAGATACCAACAAACTACAGAAGACACTGGAGTAAGGACTGGATCAAGAAAATACCCGAAACAACAAACAAACTAAAAAGAAAAGGCTACCAAACCAAACATAAATAACCACCAACTACAAAACCAAAGAGACAGAACGCAAACCCTCATGCCTGTCACTTGCTCTTAGTCTTGCGATCTCATACGTTAGTACTTCATGGAGTAGCTTAGTTATTAACTTGCCTCTTGCCTCTATCTCATCCTTGGAGGTTAGTGATAGAGTTAGGTCTTTAGGCCAGAACCTGTGGTCAACCCTAAGGACGCCCTCCTCAACCTTAGGATAAATGACTGAAAAGCCCCAACCTAAGCGCTCCCTCAAATACTTAAGGATATCTCTAGGCATGGGTATATCAGAGTTAAGTTCGAATTGGATAAGCGGTGCTTTACCCACTAGGACCTCACCGATGAAGAGCCCTACAGATAGGTTCACACTTGAGTCATTAGCTATGACCTGAATTCCAGGAACCCTCACATTGTGTATGCTGAATGATGAGGGCTCGAGGGCTACTAGCTTAAAGCCTCCTCTAATTACCTCACCCTTAAAGAGCTCATACTTAAATTCCTTAATTTTAGTGCCTACCCTTACATATCTGGGTATCCTGGTTAGGATGCCTCTCTTGGCTAGCCTCCTCATTGCTTGATATACTGCCTGCCTAGAGACACTATACTTAAGGAGCTTAAGTTCCCTCCAAACCATAGCTGCAGTCCAGACGATGCCCGGCTCGGAGAGGATAACCCGGAGAACGGCCCTCTCAGTCCTACCTAACCTACCCCACTGCTTTTTGATGACGTCTAGGTCGGGGTTGTTGACGAGTTCACGTGACGATAAATTACAGCGTGTCACTTGCTGAAGTGACACCTTATTGACGGGTACACCGCCATTTAAGATAAAATGGGAGTATTTCTTGATCCACCTAGCGATGGTTCTATAAGAAACACATACACGTAGCTCCCTACATATTGCCTTAGCTATGGAGCGGTATCCTAAACCTTTCTCTCTTAGTTCTAAGACTCTCTTTAAGGTGTGGAGGTTCATTACTTAGGGCCCCTTACCGGGGTGTAGGCGTACTTAACCCATAACGTATTTATGATGGCTTCCAACGCCTTGGAGTCGCTCCTCGTGAGTCCTAGCCATTCCTTAAGTTGCTGGAGCTTCCTGTACGCCTCTCTCCCTAGCTTTACGACCGGCACGTGCCATTACCTCCTTAATTAGTTTGTTGAGGAGGTCTCCGTGTGCCCTAACTATGTGTGAGTTAGCTGCAGCTACACTATCGAGTCTCTTACCACATATGGCGCACCTAGCTAGACCTCCTTCAAACTTTATGACAGGCTTAACACTACCGAGAACTACAGGCAGGTAAGCCCTAACCGCCTCCTCAATGGATCTATATCTATATCTACCCTTAACTAAGACCCTCTCAATAAAGCCCCTAACCGTGTACTTGGAGATTCCGTAAGCACGCGCTATCTCTGATGGCGACATCCCTAAGTTGAAGTAATCATCAATTATGTTAAGCACCGTGACATCACCTACTAACGCCTTAAGAATAAAGTATCCGAGGACTTCCTTAACACTCAAGCTATAACGACCCTCCTAACCCTTATAGTGAACTTGGATGTAGGGTTAGTCTTAAGTAGCTCAACTATGGCAGCCATAATCACGTCGGTTCTAGTAACCCCGCATTTCCTAGCAAACGCGTTAAGCCTCTCAAGGAGATCCACCGGTATTTTGAAGGATACTACCCTAACCATTACTTACCCTCCTCCATACAATCATTAAACACAATGTAGAACCCGTCGAGAAGGTCTGATCGATGCTGAACATCGCATAATATGTTGAGCACCCTCACCAACAGGTTTAGTTCCTCTCCGTCAAGGCAGTCCATATAGATCATATTGCCGTACTCGTTCGTAATGAATACGTCGTAGAACTCATCACTATTAATTCTAACCCTTACTGCCTGCAGCGTTACTTTACGGTAATGATTCCTAAGTATTCTTGACGCCTTCCTAAGAAACCTCTCTAGCACCAAAGTTACTCACCCTCGGAGGGCTCGGTCTTAACGATGATTATTAGGTCGACCTTACCCGACTCCTTAATCTCCTCCCATAACTCACGGTAATCCTTGGGTAGATACAGTATCGCCCTACCTGAGTTTGAGGTAACTACCTTCCTGTTCTTGACTATCAGAACAGCTCTGGCATTCTTTACTAGCCTCTTAATCTGCTTTAGGACCCACCTCTCCGAGAACCCATACTCAACGCTCATTTCTTCCAACCTCCTTAGACTTAGTTACCTTACGCTCAAGCATGTGCATGTGAGTCAGGTGGTTTTTGTGAAGGGTCAGTAAGTGGTATCTGAGAGCAATCCTCATGATCCCCCCTTAAACTCATGTATCTTAATCCCATGCACTTCAGGAAAGTAGTCTATATTCCTTGTTAAGCGGTATATAGTGACTCTATCATTCCTAACAACTATATAGAATAACTTCCTCCTACCCCACCAAACTTCCCAACCGTAGGCATCTCCATTGGTAAATCTAAACGTTGTGAACTTCCCATCTAACTTACTAAGTACCTCATTAACCTCAACTTCTCTTGAACTATGACAGCAGTTCAGGCGGTAAGGCTCATAATGTGGAATCTAACATTACCGAGGATCCTCACTTTATACATCATCCTGAACACCAAGGTAATTCAATCCTAATCCAGAGATTTCACTGAGAGGCCGAGAGTGAGTTTAGTGTAACCATCCCGGGTAAGTGGCTCATTAAGTGTACTAGTAATAACTACTGGATACCCGTGACTGGGCAGACATGCTCTTCGGGATTTACATTAATTGGCTAAGACAGACACCTAATCTAGTGATATCAAGTTAATACTGAAGGGATGATATAATACTGCCAGGGGGTGCAGTCCCTAAGGCCTCTGCCCCTGAGCGTATTGACTCAATCTGACACAGCAATTACTAATCCTTAATCCGTAATTGTTTAATACTCTTTTAAAAGAGTAATACTGGTGTGGGGAAACCTTATGAAATCCATTGATGTTCTCCACTACCTAATACTGAGGTTTTATGATATTTACGGTAAGCCTCTCTACGGTAGGAAGAAGATACAGAAGTTAATGTTCCTTATAGAGCATTATGACTTGAAGGATAAGAAGGTAAGGAAATCTAAGGGCTTAACTGGATATAAATTCCTCATCTGGACTTACGGTCCGTTCTCGAAGGAAATCTATGATGACCTAGACAGACTCATTGATGAAGAATTAATTAGGGAGGAGGTCGTAGGTTCCGATAGTATGTCCATGATTGAGGGCATAGTCCTAGATTCCTACATAGATGACGGTTACCCTAAGAGAATGTTTATATATAGGCCTAATAGTAGGCACTTCAAAGATGACCTAGATTACTTGAAGAGTGAGTTAAGCGTGGACGTAGTTAACACGGTAGATAATGTGTTAAGAATGTTCGGTAATCTAATGCCCTACGAACTTGAGTCCCTGGTTAATAAGTTGCTGCACCTAGACCTACCTAAGAAGATTAAGTATTGGGGCTTAAGCATCGATGAGTATCTAGAGAGGGAAGGAATTGCTTGAGAATCAGGTATTCCTCTGAGAAACCGTTACACTTAAGCTCACTATACCTCAGGGCTGCCTCACCCCATGCAGAGCTTGTAGAGGCAATCCTTAACAGCATTAATAGAAACAAGGAATTACTGAATGACTTAGCAGTAGTTGCACAATATGACCTCTCAAGTAAGGTTGCAAGGAAGGTTAAGGGAAACGTTAAGAGGTTAATTAAGCAGCTCAGACTTAAGGAAAGGAAGCTTGTGAGTATGTCGTCAGGTACTGAGTTAATGGGTATAGTGACTTACTACGCCATAGAAGAACTTCTAAGTGAGCACAACCTATACTTCTACCTAGAACCTGAAGTATTAAACATAGAAAAACCATTTGATTACGCCTTAATTGACGAAGTAAACAATAGGGTAGTCGCATTAGTCGAGGTTAAGAGGTTATTAAGCCTCGAAAACCTGCCCAATTACATGAAGGACTTCATGAACAAAGCCGGAAGCATCCATAAAAACTGCGACTACGTAATCCTGCACCTACACATAACACCAGAAATAACTAAAGATAAAAGGACACATAAACTCATAGAAATCCTTAAAGAAGCTGTAAACACAGCCCTAAACACATTAACAAATATAAGAATAATTACGACACATATAAATAAAGATAGATTCAACACATTCAAAAACACACTAACCAAAGAAATAAAGCCATACTTAACAAAGAAACAATAGACCAAGAAAGTAGGTTGTAAGTACTACATGGACTGGGTACCAGTGTTAGATAGGGATTACCGGAAGGTGATGCTGTATCTGAAGAAGTGCTTGGTTACGAAGTAGTTTTTAAAGGTTAAGGTTAGGCTTCAAAGAAGTATAACCCTAAGCTAGCTAAGGAACTGAGGAAAGCCATAAAAGATATATTAGAGGGTAAGACCGTAGAGCTTAAGGAACTTCTGAAGAAAATTAAGGAGGATAAGTAACTGCTCACAAGCTCTTATAGACGTTCTTCTTATGACTAACATATAAGACATAGATAGTCTTCTCTAGATAATTCACTATGTAGAGAACCCTATACTTACCAACCCTTAAACTATGGATAGGGTACTCACTACCACCAACTCTAACACTTAAGCCCCCTCAAAGACTTACCAAGTAAAGAATTAACACGAAATCTCTCAATTCTAAAAAGAACTCCACCTCTCATTTCTTCTTCTGGGTCTTCACTTAGGTAAGCTAAGTAGTTATGCCTTTAGAGTTAACTATAGTTGGTGGGGTTACTCTGACCCTTGTAGTTAAGAAGGTTAAGGGTAAGCTCTACGTTTACGATCAATTCAGAGTAAGCAGTAAAGTAATCACTAAATACGTAGGCCCTCTAGAGGAGATAGTGCGTCTATATCAGTTAGCTAGGATTAAGGGGCGGGTTAACTACAAATTAAGCAAGAAGGAACTGAAGTTCATCGCTAAAGAATTAGCTAAAACAGTAGTTAACTTGGTAGAAAGATTAAGTGAGAAATGGCGCCGGGGGCGGGATTTGAACCCGCGCGGGGGTACACCCCACCGGCTTAGCAGGCCGGCGCCCTACCAGGCTAGGCGACCCCGGCTCCTTCATAACTTCTTACTTCTTTGGGGTTATAAGTGTTGATTTATTATTTCATGGTGTGCGGGCTTCATAGTAGTGACTTATGAATCTCTATGCTTAGGCCTTCATCAAGTAATTCAACTCTTAGTGCGTTCCTAGGGCATAGTGGTTCACAGCCCTTACAGTATATACATCTATCCTCATGAACTACTAACTCACCATTCACTATCTCAAAGACATTTGCTGGACAGTACTTAACGCATAGACCGCAGAGGTTACATTCCTTACCTACGTTTATCTTAACCTTGAACCCCACTACCCTTACCACCAACCCTAATTATTGCCTGCTGTAACTTACTCCTAACTAGTGATGCTAACTTATTAGGGTCAACCCCTCTGACACCATCATTAACTATTACGTATGGAACCCATAGAGGATTAGTTGGGACACCCCTCATCTTCCTAACCATTAACTGCTTAACAGGGATCCCCAACTCCTGAAGTTCAGGCTCTATCCTAGTAACTATTAAGCCATCAACTAAGTACTCAAGATGGGCGGCTAACTCCCTTAATGAATTAGTTGATGTGTGTAGGGTTATTAGTGATACCACACCCTTACCCTTAGATACAACAGCTCTAACACTCCTAACGAAGTCTAAGACTTGAGTTAGGTCAAATCTAAACATTAACTCATTAAGTGAGTCAATTATGAGTAGACCTGAATTTCTCATGTTATTATAGTTTATAACCTCATTAATAACGTAGAGGAGTTTGCTTAAATCATCAGGTTTAACCTCCCTAGCAACACCCCTAGACTTTAACATGATTTTGAATCCTCTCAACCTGAAAGTAAATGCATCAATTATTAACAGTAAGTTATTATTTAAGTACTTCTCAATATCCCAACCAAAACTTGAGTACATCTCGAGAATAGCTTGAGGTGAGTCATCAAGCGTTAGATATACTACTTTCTCACCTCTATCCATAAAGTTCTTAGATATATGGGTCAGGAGTACGGACTTCCCCGTACCTGCATCACCAGCTATAACTATTGTTGAAGACCTAGGTATTCCCTCAGGAAGTGCGAAATCTAATGGATCAATACCTACTTTTACTCTCTCAATCAAGTTTACACCAGTAACTTAATCTATCCAAGTATATTTAAACACGCATACAAGCTCATGAGGATTTAAATATTCAAACTTATCTTAAAGTATGATGAAGTATTATGACGTATGCATAGTAGGTGGTGGCTTAGCTGGTATATCAACAGCTTACTACCTACTTAAGTATGGAGTTAAGAACGTGATCCTCTTTGAGGCTTCAAGAAATGTTGGGGGATTACTACGTAGCATGGTAATTAATGGTTACACATTCGATATTGGGGGCTCACATATAATATTTTCTAAAGACTCAAGTACTCTGAAAGAGATTCTTAACATACTTAATGGAAATTACGTAAGACATAGAAGAAATTCTAAAATATACATTGATGGCAGGTATGTGAAGTACCCCTTCGAGAATGGCTTAAAGGATCTACCACCTGAGAAGAGGTTTGAGTGTTTAAGGGATATTATAGAAATCTACATAAAGAGGCTTAAAGGTGAGGTTAAAGAACCTAGAAACTTCCTTGAATGGCTTTATTATGTCTTCGGTAACTGTATTGTTAATACATACCTTAAACCATATAATGAGAAACTATGGAAGATTGACCTAAGTGAGGTAACTCTTGAGTGGGTTCAGGGTAGGGTTCCAACACCACCTATAGAGGATGTGATGAAGGCGGCAGTAGGGCTTGATACCGAGGGATATAAGCATCAATTAAACTTCTACTATCCACTACGAGGAGGTATAGAGTCATTAATTAAATCATTAATTAACGAGATAAGTGAGAAAGTCATAATTAAGGTGGAAAGTAGAGTAAGAAGAGTAAGGTTAGATGGTAATGATTTGATTGTTGAGGTAAGTGATGATGAAGTTAGATGTAGATATGTGGTTTACACAGCACCATTAAATGAGTCAGCAAACATATTAAAGGATGTATTAGAAGGCATGAGTAGAGAGTTAAGTATGTTAAGATCTGTACCACTAGTTGTTACATCAATAGGTTTTAGAGGTTCCTCATTACCATACCATTGGGTCTACGTACCACAGAGGGACATAATATTTCATAGATTTGCATTCCTGAGCAACTACTCCCCATTAAATGCACCAAAGAACTGTACTGCACTAATAACTGAGACATCCCTAAGTAATCAAGATGAGTTAAGAAGCCTTAATAAATACACCTTCTTAAGGAAGGTAATTGAGGATCTAGAATACTTAAGGATAATTAAGAGTGAAAAAGACATTGAGGTTTACAACATAACTAAATGGTTTAATGCATACGTAATCTATGATAGAATTAGAAGTGAAGTGTTGAGTAAGGCTAAATCTAAGCTCTTGGAGAATAATATCATACTTCATGGAAGGTTTGGGTTATGGGAATACTTAAACATGGATGCAATATTAAGTAAGTCTCGAAGTGTCGCAAGATTCATACTTAGTAAGTTAGAGTAGTTGTGTTTATCTTTTCCGTAACCATTATTATCTTAGGGTAGTATTTTGAAGTTAACATTTTACTTACTCGATGCAAGCTATGAAGTTTCAGGTAGGATACCCATTATAATACTATGGGGAGTTAAGGACGATGGTAAGAGGATAGTAATTAAGGATGACTCATTTAGACCCTACTTCTATATATTACCTGAGGAAAGAGTTGATCCTAAAGATATAGCTAATAAGGTAAAGTTCCTCAGTAAGGGAGCCTCACCAATACTGAAGGTGGAGATAGTTGATAAGAAGTATTATGGTAGACCCGTAAAGGCTATAAAGATAACTACGCTAATACCTGAGTATGTTCGTGAGTATAGAGAGGAAGTAAAGAAGATTAAAGGTGTTAAGGAGGTTCTTGAAGCTGACATAAGATTCGCTATGAGGTACTTAATAGATAAGGACTTAACCCCCTGCTCATGGCATGAAGTCGAAGTTGAAGGGCCATTTAAGGAAGCTAAGTATAGAGTTGATGAGGTATATAAGGTTAAGGTAAGTAAGTTCAAGAGAATCGATAGAAGCCTACCACCTAAACTTAAGGTACTTGCTTTCGACATAGAGGTATATAACCCTAGAGGCGCTCCAAGACATGATAAAGACCCAATAATCATTATATCACTCATGAATTCTGAAGGCAAGGTTAAGCAGTTATTAGCTAAGGATGGAAGTGATAAGCCTGACTATGACTTAATTAAGGAATTCATAAGGTATGTTCATGAATATGATCCAGATATAATAGTTGGGTACAATAGTAATGGTTTTGACTGGCCTTACATGCTTCAGAGAGCGAATATTTTGGGAATTCAGCTTGATGTTGGTAGAGTTAAGGGTGGAATACCGAGAACCTCAGTCTATGGTCATATATCCATACCTGGTAGACTCAATGTTGACCTATACAACTTCGCTGAAGAAATTCCTGAAGTAAAGATTAAGTCATTAGAGGAGGTAGCTGATTACTTAGGCGTCATGAAGAAGAGTGAACGTACGTTAATACCGTGGTATGAACTCTATAGGTATTGGGATGATAAAGAAAAGAGGAAGGTTCTACTCAAGTATGCTAGAGATGATGTTGTCTCAACCATGGGTTTAGCTGAGAAGTTCCTCCCATTCGCTATGCAGTTATCGAGTCTTACAGGCTTACCCTTAGATCAAGTAGGTGCTGCCTCTGTTGGCTTTCGCCTTGAGTGGTACTTAATCAGGGCTGCATTTAAGTTTAATGAGTTAGTACCAAATAGGGTTGAAAGACCTTATGAGTCATATAAAGGTGCCATAGTACTAGAACCTGAGAGAGGTGTTCATGAGAATATAGCGGTTCTAGACTTTAGTGCTATGTATCCTAACTTAATGATAAAGTACAACATAGGTCCTGACACATTCGTGAGAGGTGAGTGTAGTGAGGATGAGTGCTACATAGTACCAGGACTTGGATATAGATTTAGAAAGCATCCGCCAGGATTTTATAAGATGGTGCTTGAAACCTTACTGAAGTTAAGGAAGCAAGTCAGGGAGGAAATGAAGAAACTCCCTAAGGATTCACCTGAATATAGAGTTCTTGATGAGAGGCAGAAAGCACTTAAGGTACTAGCTAATGCTTCTTACGGCTACATGGGCTGGGTTGGTGCTAGGTGGTACTTCAAGGAAGGTGCCGAAGCTGTAACAGCACTTGGTAGGGAGACTATTAGGAGAGCTATAAGTATAGCTAAGTCCCTAGGCTTAAAGGTGATTTATGGAGACACAGATTCCCTATTTGTAACGTATGTTAAGGAGAAGGTTGAGGAATTCATTAATAAGGTTAAGGAGGAATTAGGTTTAGAGATTAAAATAGATAAGCTATATAAGAGAGTATTCTTCACCGAAGCTAAGAAGAGATACATAGGGTTAACAACTGATGGCTCAATAGATATCGTGGGGTTTGAAGCGGTAAGGGGTGATTGGGCTGAAATAGCTAAGGAGGTTCAAGAAGAGGTAGCTAAGATAGTGTTAAGGGAAGGTAAGGTAGATGAAGCCGTAAAGTATGTAAGAGACGTAGTTAAGAAGTTGAGAGAAGGTCAAATACCTCTTGAGAAACTCATAATATGGAAGTCAATAACGAGGAAATTAGAAGAATATGCTGTTGATGCACCTCACGTAGTGGCTGCTAAGAGACTTGTTGAAGCTGGTGGTAAGATTGAGATTGGTGATAAGATAGGCTATGTGATAGTAAGAGGAATAGGTAAGATATCGTCAAGAGCTTATCCATACTTCATGATCAAGGACGTCAGAAATATTGATAGTGAGTACTACATACAGCACCAAATAGTTCCTGCAGCATTAAGAATTTTGAGTTACTTCGGAGTAACCGACAAGCAATTAATGGGTGCTGGTAAAGCTGCTAAGTCTATCCTGGACTTCCTCTCAGGTACAACAGCAGGTAAGAAGGGATTTGGAGGTAGTAAAGGTTTAAGGAGTAGTAGAAAGGGTAAGTTATTTTAGTGAAGAACATCATCATATGTGAGAAGGGTTAATTCACTAGGCATCTTAGATATGACGCCTGTCCTTGCACCTATGATAAGCTTAACACCCCTTACTGAGGCCGCATCAACTACTCTTTGAGTTATGATTCCATCCATTACTATAGCGTATATGTTCTTACCTTCGCTTCTAATTAGGTACTCAACAATGTCCTTAACAGGGACTTTATCTACGGGTTTCCACTCATTATTGTAAAGTATCGCTTCTAGAGTTCCTCTAAGCTCCTTGATATTTTCTACAACATGTTGAGGTATCTGGATAGCACCTACTTCAGCGGCTTCAACTTCAGGTGTTGGTGCTGCCTTAGCTTCAGCTTTAGCTGCTTCCAACTGCTGTAAGTATGTCTTGACGGGAACGGCACTCTTCAATGCTTTAGCTATTTCCTTACCAGTTAACTCTTCAACCTCCCTACCCTGTGGTGCCTTTGCTACGTAGTCTATCTTAGCAACTCTAATTAATTCCTTAAGTATCATGTCACCAGCTCTATCGCCATCAACAAATGCTATAACATTCTTCTTGGACTTCGAGAGTTTAATTATTGTCTCAGGTATTTCACCCTTAGCTCCCTCAATTGCTATAACGTTTCTATAGCCGTATCTTAGTAAATTGAGTACGTCAGCTCTACCCTCAACGATGATGAGCGTATCTGATTTATCGACATCAGGACCTGCAGGCAGTCTTTCTGGTCCATAGTATATCATACTAGCGATTCTAACAGCTTCTTCTATCTCATTAATAATCTCCTTAACATCAATAGTTCTCTCCTTAAGCCATCTCTGAAGTATCTCCTTAGCTCTCTCCTTAATCCTCCTAATTCTTTCATATCTTACATCAATTATATCAACTATTTTTATCTTAGCATTAAATGGTCCGACCTTATCTACGAATTCCAGCATTGCGGCAACAAGAGCTGTTTCAGCCTTGTCTAGGTTTGAAGGTACTAATACCTCGCCAACAGTTCTATTACCATGTCTCTTTATATCAACTATAATCCTACCAATCCTACCTTTATCTTGTAAATCCCTTAAATCAAAGTCAGGACCGAATAATCCCTCAGTCTGCCCGAATATAGCACCAATTATGTCAGACTTCTCAACACTTCCCTCAACTTCTATTCTAGCCCTAATTAGGTACTTCATCACTACCCCCTAGCACAGTTTAAAGTCGGGAATTATTTGCTTAAGGAGTAAATAAGTTCAAAGGACGTTTGCCTCAAAGAATTCATTACTTATTAATCCCCACCATATTATAGTAGAGGGGTCTCAATGACATGGAGACAGATATATAAGGCTAATATATTAAAGGAAAAGTATGGTGCTGTAGGTAAGGTGGCTGCAAGGTATGTACTAGCAGGATTCAACGTTCAAGTGAAGGGTAACATAATATACATCAAAGGTAGCGGTACAAATGCTGTCTTAGGAGTTGTAAGTAATGAGGGTGAATTTAACATAGTAATGAATGAATTAGGTAAAATTAAAGATAAATTAAAGGTTAAAGCTGTACTTGTACTGTATGGTAATAAGAGATGGAGAGAGGATCTGGTAGGAAAGGCTAGAGATAAAGGTCTTGACGTTAAATTTATCAGGGAGTAAGTTTGAGTAGCGAATCTATAGATAGATATCATGTAGTAAGGGAATGTAGAGAAAAATGTGCAGAGGAGGGCTTTTCAGGTAAATTCTTTGAGGAATGTGTTGAGGAATGTGTTAAAAGGTCTTTAAGTAACTAAAATTAACTCGTTACGGAATTTACTTTAGAGATAAGCCAAGTCGTGGCTAATTACTCATTGCAGGAGTGCTTTTAAATTATTTCGGAAACTCAAGATATTAGTTAGATATTGAGGATAATTAATGTGATATCCCAATACATTATCGCTCTAAGGTGGAGATAAGGTGAATATTAGGGGTATGATTAAAGCATATTTTGGTATCCTCGCTATACTTGGCCTTCTAATGCTGATAGTTCCTCTAGTTGATTCAATATATGGCGAACCTGTAAGTATCTCATTCTTATTGCTCGGTGAAGCCTTACTAGCCTTAGGTCTTATTGCTAGAGAGATAAAGGCTGAAGCATTAACAACTCTTGAAGCTTTAGTTGTTGGTATTAGTGCCTGGATCTCAATCCCAATAATTTCAGCATCAGCTTTAAGTTACGAGACAAGAACTTCATACGTTGATGCCTTGTTTGAGTCGATAAGTGGATTCACTGGTACAGGGTTCTCAGTATTTAAGCTGGCCGGTCTTAAACACTCGATTCTACTTTGGAGATCAATCATGCAGTGGTCGGGTGAACTCGGGTTCGTAGTATTTGCAATGGTATTCATACCTTACTTCTACAATATAGCTAGGCGTCTTTACGGTATCGAGAGACCTATAAAGATTGAAGCTACATTCTACCGTACAGCACTTAGGTTACTCTCGGTTTATGCAGTACTAACTGCAATAGGTACTTTAGCTTACTACATTACTGGTATGAGTATCTTCGATAGTTTAAATCATGTAATGACAACCATCGCTACAGGAGGTATGTCGACGTATGATAACGGCTATGCAGTAATATATCAGAAGGCACCACTTACAACAATACCAATACTAATCCTTATGATAATAGGAGGCATGAACTTTTACGACATAAATAACTTAGTTACAGGTAGAATAAAGCATCTACTTAAATCAGAAGAGCTTAAGTACTACCTCTTAACATTAGTAACTATCTCATCACTCACTGCTTTATCATACATTTTTATCGAGAAATTACCGTTAACATACTCTCTAATAGCGGGGTTCTTTAACTCCATATCAGGGATTACAACAACAGGGTTTAGTATTGGTTCCTTAGGGAGGTTAAGAGACGTAACCAAGGCCATCTTCGTCATGGGTATGTATGTAGGCGGTATGACATTCTCAACAGCAGGGGGTATTAAGGCATTGAGATTAATGATAATATTTAGAAAATTAAGGCATGTCGCATCCGAAATGATAATGCCTAGCTATGCAACACGTAGAGTTGTCGTTAGACGTGTTGAGGTCTCTGAGGAAGACGTATCTACAGCATTATTTATAACTATAATGCACGCAGCAATGATCTTCATGGGTGCTACCCTAATAAGTATTGAAGGCTATAGGTTCATTGACGCCCTATTTGAGGCTACATCAGCAGCTAGCTGTGTAGGGTTAAGTGTAGGGATTATAGGGCCTAATTCACCATTGCTCGTTAAGGTTGTAATTATGATACTTATGCTTTCAGGACGCTTAGAGTACGTACCGATATTACTCTTAATATCTTTAATAGTAAGCAGGAAAGCGTTACACGTACTTAGATGGTAACGTAAAGAGTATTATTTACATAAGGCTTATTTAACTATTTACGCGAAGTTGATTAGTAGGGTTGTGGTGGTAATGTAATGAAGATACTCATCATAGGTGGTGGCGTAGTAACTAAAGAGCTACTGAGGATTCTAAATCTAAAGAAGAATCAAGCAGTTATTGTTGAAAAGGATCCAAATAAATGTGCAGATATCGGTAGTAAATATGATGTAATAGTCATTAATAAGGATGCTACAGACATAAGTATATACACCTCCGATATATCAATGCCTGACTTAGACGCCGTGTTAGCGTTAACAGATAGGGATGAGGTTAACGTCTTTGCATTAACAATAGCTAAGTTATATAATATACCTTTGAGACTAGCTAGAGTTAAGGATCCCAAGATAGCTGAGTTAATAATTCAGCTAGGCCTAGGAATACCCATATCAGTACCAGCAGTAACTGCTGACTTAGTTAAGGGATATCTTGAAAGTATTAGAGAACCACAAATACTGGGAATGTTTGGTGATTATAAACTATTTAGAATAACCATCACCGAAACGGATAAGGTTGTTGGTAAGAGTCTTAAGGAAGTAGATCTACCACCCGATACTTATGTTCTTTTCATATTTGACGGAATAAACGTTAAAATACCTGATAAGGATAGTAAGCTACTTAGTGGTAGTCAAGTAATGGTTTTAACTAAAAGTGACGATATTATAAAGGTGTTTAAGGGGTAAGTGGGTATTGGATACTTCGATAATTACGCAAGTACTTGGTGAGGAAGTAACTAGGATAATTATTAATATATCAATATTCGTAATAGCTGTGGTACTTACTAGGTTCTTAATAGTATGGTTCGTTAATACATTAGCTAGTAATAGAGTTATATCATTTAGTGCTAGAACAATAATTATTAAGGTTCTCGATATACTTATAATCGCATCTATAGTAGTCGTCAGTATACACTTAATTACAGCCTCATTAACACCTTACGTCATAGCTGTAATTATTGGTGTCCTAACGTTCTTACTCTTCTACTACGAGATTAAAGAATTCACAGCATTCATTACGGTACATCTTCAGAAATTTACCAAGGGTTCATGGATAGAGATATTAGTACCTAAAACGGGTGAGGTACTTAAAGGTAGGATAGTTGATGTACAATTATTTAATTCGGTATTAGAGGACCTACATGGTAATAAGACCTACATAGCTAACTCGCTACTAGTTAACTCGATAATTAGAGAGTACAGGCCAAGAATATTCCTTAGGTTAAAACTAAACGGTTTAGGAGGTAATGACGCACTAATGAGCATAAATATGAAGGTTATAGATAAAATTAAGGGAATATCATCAGAATTACCATTTAGATTCGAGGAAAGTAAGGTATTCATAGAGTCAGTATCAAATAGCTCAACAACACTCTCAGTTGAACTGACACCTCTCGCAATACCTATTAGGGCTACAGATGTAACTAAACTTACTAGATATGTAATGAATGCATTAAAAGAACTTAACCCTGAGATAGAGATCAAGTTAATATAACAAAATATTACTACGTCGTGTGAGGAAGCATATGACTCATGAATACTTTTTAAATACTTTAATTATTCTAAGGTGTTTCTTGAAAAGCTGGTCAATCCCTATAGCTTATAACCCCTTCAAGCGCAATGGGCATGTAGCTCTTCAATGAGGACATGCTAGTATAAAGTTATACGTCAATAGGAACACTGGCCATACGGTCAAGCAAGACTTAGTCACAATAATTACTCAAGTGAAAATAACTGAAAGCGATTTAAATGATCATGATCGGTATAATTTCAAGACAACTAATCTAGAATTCTCACGTAAGAATTAAATAAGGCTAATTCTTTAATGCTATAATACCTTGCATATTACACAAGTGCTGAGCATTGTTAACAGAGATTGAAATAGTAAATGCCAGTGCTAAGATTCTTAATAGATAGAATCGTAATTGATATAGAGAATTTACAAAGCAACTAAGGATATGAGGTTCAGCGCTTTCTAAACTGATTTGAGTATATAGTTAATTGTTGGAGAATAAAGTAGGGTTACCTAATCTACTAGGTGTAGTTAGTGTGACGTACTGCATCACGACGAATGATAAGGTCAACTTTAATTGTAGAGCTACTGAGTGTTGAGTAGGGTCGCCTTGGCATGGAAAAATATTTTTAGCATAGGCGTTGATGGCTTAGATAGATTACTAGGTGATGCTTTAACGCCAGGTGTATCAATAGTAATAGCTGGTCATCCAGGTTCTGGAAAAACAACTCTTGCTTCAACAATTTGCTATACTAATGCATTAAGGGGACATAAATGTCTCTATGTATCATTTCAAGAGAGTAAGCAAAAGCTTGTAAGGAATATGAGGAGATTAGGGATAGACTTTAATCTGATAGAGAGCAAGAAGTTATTTCACTTCGTCAAATATCCTTTAGTAGTTGATGCTAACGCTATGCAGGAGATTATTGAGGGTATTACATCATTAGTAGTTAATGTTAAACCTAAAGTACTTGTTATAGATTCAATAACTCCTCTGCTTAAAGCTGTAGGTAGCAATATTAAGGCTAGATCAGTACTACAGAATTTCTTTGCAGAGCTTCCTGACTTGATTGAAGGTATCGTAGTACTAATTACTGAAATACCTATGAGTGAGGAAAGGATAGAGATAGGAGATATAGAATTCGTGGCCGATATCATAATAATTCTCAGACATAGAGTTGAAAGGAACTTGCTAATAAGAGATTTAGAAATTAGGAAAGTTAGAGGAGCTGCAATAACTCTAGCAAGAATGCCGTTCACTATAGTTGAGGGGAAGGGTATAGTAGCATATGCGCCTGTAGTTCTTGAGGAAATACCTCCACCTAAGCATAGGAAATTAGAATTTCACTGCTCAGTCCTCCGTAAATACCTTGAATATGTGAAGAAGGGGCAAATAGTTTATATAACGTATCCCTCTGATGCAAGACCTGTACCCATATATGTGCACTTCCTAGGTTTCGCTTACTTAAATAATCTAAAAGTCTTGTTGATAAGTTATAAGTCATCACCCCAAGAACTTAAAGAATTAATGTTGAGCGCTATGAGAGAACTTAGTGTTGATGAAGATTTAGCTATGAGATTAATCAATAAACACTTCATAATAAAAGGAATTAACCCTGCAAGTTTGGGTACTGGACAGTTAGGTTTATGGGAAATTAGGCTTATTGAGGAACTAAGACCTGATGCTGTAGTATTCCATGGTGTTGACATTGTTGCTAATATTGAGGACCCAATAACATGGCGGGTTGGACTTTTAAACCAAATGCTGCATTTGAAGAGCCTCGGTATCTTGATAATTAGAATGGGATCATATGATGATAGATATGTATGGCATACATCATTAGCAGACTTAGTGTTTAAACTTTACCTAACTAAGGAGAAAGACGAACTTAAATATAATTTGTATATGTGGAAGAGAGGTAAATCGCCTGTGATTTTAAATCAGGAAGAACTCATAAAATGCCGTGAGGAAGTTGCTGAAATAATTAAGAAATCATCCCTTGCAGGAATTCCTTGTAAGTAAGGTGTCAGGAATGGATGAGAGAAGGGATGTTGAGATGGCATTAAAGATATTCCTTCACAAGGTATTCTCCGATGTAGCACCAGGTCTTGTCATGATGCTTGAATCCCATGTAAGACTTAAGCTAGGTAAAGATCTAGCCACATCAATAATTGAAGAACCTAATAAAGTTTATGAAGTACTTAGTAAAGTAATGTCAGAAGAAGCATTAAGGATACTTGATAAAGCTATTGCTAGGTATGTCTTCAATAAATATCATGTACGTGTAGATGATAGCCTCCTCACGGAGTTAAACAAAGGTAGTAATAAGAACTTAATACGAGCAGCATTAAAACTTTATGGAAAGATATCTTAGTAAGCTCAGTAAAGTATTGGGTGATTAAGTGATTTAAAGTTTAGCAAAATATCGTTTCCGGGTTTAACTATGCCTAAGATGCATGTTGATGAGGTGGTAAGGACTTATACGTGTTACGTATTGATGATGAGGAGGTAAAGTATTTTGAGGCTTTATGGCGTATACCTAAAGGTATTACATACAATTCTTACATACTCATAACTAATGAAGGGGCTTTACTTTTGATACGTGGAAGAACATGTTTTCTGACTTATTTATTGATACTATTAGGGAGGTAGTTGATTTAAGAGATATTAAGTACGTAATAATACACTACATGGAGCCTGATCATAGCAGATCATTATCCTAAGTTGTTAAAAGAATATAATTTAAAAGCAATGGTAATTGGTCATCCATTAGTAAGGAACTTGATTACCTCCTTTTACGGTATTGGACCTAGATTTATGCCTATTAAAGACTTAGAAGTACTTACTGTAGGTGATAAAAGACTTTAAATCATTCTCGTACCATGGCTTCATTGGCCTGAAACAATGATAGCTTACATAAGGGATATGAAAGTCTTATTAACATGTGATGTTTTCGGTGGCTTTGGAATACCCCTAACATTATATGATGAAAACCAAGATATCATTAAGTGGTATAAACCTTTAGTTAAAAATATGTTGTCAATATAATAGGTCATTACGGAAATTTCATAATTGATAACATAAATAAAATTAAAAAGTTAGACCTAGATGTAAGGGTTATTGCATCAGCTCATGGACTTATATGGAGGAATAATCCTGAAATAATAATTAATTACTACTACCAGTTGGCCAAGGCAGGAATAATAAGTGATAAGATTGTAATTGTTTATAGTTCCATATATGGATTTATTGAAGAAGTAGTTAACATATTAAGGAAGTATATTTCAAGTTACGGACTGAATGTTGTGAGTTAAGTGATATATTAAGTGAAGTATATGACTCTAAAGCCTTAATTCTCGGCATATCGACTTATGAAGCAGACGTATTCCCTAAACTTGAGTATGTTATTAAGATGTTAATACATAAAGAAAGTAAATATAAAGAAACCTCTCATCGTATTAGTAACATACAGTTGGGGTCACTAGTGACTAAAAAGATCACGGAATTACTTAGAAACTCTAAGTTTAGAGTAATTGATGTTATACTAATCAAAGGTAAAGTAGGAGATGAAGATATAAGTAGAATCAGTAAGGCCTTACATAAGATGTTAACCTAATTTAAGGCGATCGCTAATCAAAATACATTAACAAAAATATTTAATAACGAAGTACACAAACTGCAATTTGTAGGGAGTGTATTGTGGTACATGTACATATTGAAGATTTAGATAGTATAGATTGGAAAATAATTAATGAGCTAGTAAGAGATGGTAGAATAAGTCTAGTTGAACTAGGTAGGAAAGTAGGACTTAGTCATCCAAGTGTCAAGGTAAGACTTTCAAAGCTTATGAAAAGTGGCTTAATAAATGTTCAAGCAAATATTGATGTTACGAAACTAGGTTTTAATCTAGCCCTAATTAATGTTGAAGTCGAGGATCTTTCATTAATTAATAATGAGTTAGAAGTTCTTCGTAGATGTTTAAGAGTCATACTATTAATGATTAAGAGTGGTGATTATAATTTAACACTCCTTATTACATACAGGGATGTGAGGGAGTTGGAGGCATTCATAGAGAGAAGAATAAGGAGGTTACCTAAAGTTAAGAGAATTTCCATAGAGACTGTAAGGATAGCTAAACCAGTATTTATTCCATGGCTCATCTCATTGGAGAATAACTCTAATTGCATTAATGAATGTGAGAATTGTAATTTACGTAGGCGTGTTATTGCGTGCCCTGGATGCATTATTAAAATAGTTGGAGGTGATGAATAATATGCTTAGGGTTAAGAATGTCACCGTCGCTGTTAATGATCTCATAGTTGTTAGAGATGCTTCATTAAGTATAGGTACTGGTGAGATACATATAATGATGGGGCCTAATGGTGCGGGTAAGTCGTCATTACTAAAAGCAATTATGGGTATTAGTGATTATAAAGTCATCAAGGGTAATATATTATTCAATGGTAAGGATATAACCGATCTTAAGCCTCATGAGAGAGCTAAATTAGGTATTGCTCTAGCTCATCAAAATCCGCCAAAAGTTAGAGTTAAGTCAAGATATATGCTCACTAAACTTATGGAACTCTACCATGAAGGTAAGACCGACGAGTATTTAAGAGAACTTATTAGAGAGTTCAATGTAGAGCACTTACTTGATAGAGAACTTTACTCAGGTTTCAGTGGTGGTGAAATTAAAAGATTTGAGTTACTCACAGTAATACTTCAGAAACCTAAAGTTTGCTTACTTGATGAACCTGATAGTGGTGTTGACATAGATACTATCAGAAAGCTAGCGTCAATAATATCTAGACTAGTAAATGATGGAACATCCGTTCTGCTTGTGACTCACGTAGGTCATATAGTTAAATATCTAAGTAGAGCTGATGTATTATACGTTATGGCCAATGGAAGGATCGTTTATCAAGGTGATGTAAGCATAATACCTAGGCTTCTTGAAAGAGGTTATCAAATACTAACTGAATTATGAAGGTGTTAAAATGAACTGGAAAGAAATATTTAAAGAAAGAGCTAGAAAAGCCTTAAACAAGAAAGCTCCATACGGTACAGATATTGATCTAAGTAAATACTCTTGGGAGGTATTTGAGAACGTAGTCATAGATAGTTTAAAGGCACTACCTAAGCCATTATTAGAGAGATCTAAGTCCATGGGTGTCGATGTTGATGAAAAGTCTGTTAGCGGCACGTATCTTCAGCTAGATACCAACGTCTTACATACATACGTTACTGAGAAGTTCAAAAAGTATGGTGTATATGTTATGAGTGTTGAGGATGCCATCAAGAAATTTGATTGGGTACGTAATTATTACTGGAAAGCCATTCCGGTGGACTTAGATAAGTACACAGCTATAACTGAACTTTATGGAAGACATGGATACTTTATTTACGTACCTCCAGGGGTTAAGGTACGTGAGCCTCTTCAAGCTTGTTTATTTATACACAGAGAGGGAACAGCTCAAGCAGTTCACAATATAGTAGTAGTTGATGAAAAAGCTGAATTAAACTTAATGACTGCCTGTGCAGCATTACCTACTAGAGCTATTCATATAGGTGTTTCAGAGTTCTACATTAAGAGGAACGCTAAATTAACCTTTACTATGGTACATTACTGGGGTCCTACGCATCATGTGAGATCACGTGCTACAGCTATAGTTGAGGAGGGGGGATTATTCATTAATTACTACATTCACATGGCTCCTGTCAAGTCATTACAGATGTTCCCGACAGCTATACTTAAGGGTGCTAATGCTCAAGCATATCTAACAACAATACTGGTAGGTAGTAAGGATGCTCATATAGATGTTGGTGGGCGTATAATATTCGAGGGAGTAAACACTAGGGGTGAGATAGCTTCAAGATCACTAATCAGAGATAACGCCCATGTAATCATGAGAGGCGAACTTATAGGGGAAACACAGAGTAGAGGTCACATAGATTGTAAAGGACTATTACTGTCACCTAAAGCCGTAGGTGAAGCTATACCTGTACTTAAATCTATTAATGAGTCAGCTGAGTTAACTCATGAAGCAGCTATTGGTAGGATATCACGTGATGAATTAGAGTACTTAATGTCTAAGGGGTTTACAGAAGAGGAGGCAGTATCACTAATTGTAAGAGGCTTCCTCGAAGTAGGTATTGAAAGACTTCCCTTACAACTAAGGAAATATGTAAGCAATGTACTAGACATAATAACTAAGTACGCAAAAGGCTAGTTGGGTACATAGAGCTAAAACTTAAATTAATAAATCTGTAAGCCCTTAGTGGGGTTTGCATGCTTGAGGAGTCTCAGTTAATTAAGGATGGTGTATTGAATGTAGTTAAACTCATGGCTATAGCAGCTAAGACAGCTCCTAAAGCTAGAGGTATTGATAACATATCTGTGGCTGTACTGACATCACGTGATGAGCTAGAAGTACTAGCCAATAAAATGGAGGAATTAGCCAATGAGTATGGTCAATTCCTCAAGAGAGATGCCAAAAACGTTAGAGACTCTGATGCGGTCATCTTAATAGGGGCTAAAGTCATTGATATAGGACTAAAGTCACCACCTGAGTATAAAGTAGATATAAACACTGTTGCAGCACTGTTAAACTTAGGTATAGCATTAGGATCTGCAGTTAAGATTGCTTCAATATTAAATGTTGATAATAGAATAATGTATAGTGTGGGAATAGCAGCACAGAAACTCAAGCTGCTTGACGCCGACTACATCATAGGTATACCTGTCTCTGTGAGAGGTAAGAACATATATTTTGATAGAAAGTAATGGTTGATTACTAGATCTACTTAATTTCATATGTTTTCACTTACTATATCTCCTTTCCTGCAAGCATATCATTTAGTCCTTCACCTATGAGTCCAAATCCCAAGCTTAGAAGTAATATGAAGAATCCAGGGAATGTTATTGGCCACCAGTAACCCGCTGGTAAGAAGGGCTGTCCTGCCCTTAAATCAAATCCCCAATCAGGTGTTGGTGGTACGACTACAAAGCCTAGGAAGCTTAGGCCAGCCTCAGTCAGTATTGCGTCAGCCATGTTTAACGTCAGCACAACACTTAGGGTGGGAACTACATTAGGTAGTATATGCTTAAACATTATTCTGAAGGATGAGGCACCTGCTGCATATGCTGACTCGACGTATGCCTGTTCCTTTATCTGTAGTGTAGGCCCTCTCGTCATTCTGAAGTATATAGGTATGTATACAACAGCTATCGCTACTGCAGCATTAATTATGCTTGGACCAAGAACGCTTGCTAGGGCTATTGCCAGTATTAATCCTGGGAAAGCATACATGGAATCCATAATCATCGCTAAAACTCTATCAACCTTACCCCCTATATAACCTGATAATAGACCCAAAGGAACACCAACCGCAGCTGAAAGTGCCGTTGAAAGTAATACCACAGCCAAGACTACTCTAGAACCCCAAATAACTCTGGATAGTATGTCCCTACCTAAATTATCAGTTCCGAATGGATGTAGGCTGTTAGGTGGCCTTAAGGGGTCACCAACACTCTTCGTTGGGTCATAAGGTGATATGAATGGTGCGAAGATCGCCATGAGTATTATAGGTAGTATTAAGGCAAGACCTATCAGTAAGAACGTCTTACCTGGATACTTACCTTTAAATAAAGTCTTAATGAGTGATGAAACTATGAAAGTAGGTCTCTTGAAAGGCATTATAGTTCACCTCAATACCTTATTCTTGGATCTATGAATGCATATACTATGTCAACTATTAGATTTATTGTCACAACTATTATAGCAAAGAATACTACGGTCCCCTGTACTGTCGTATAGTCTGCGTAGGTAATTCTCTCCACAAGAAACGTGCCCATACCAGGCCATGAGAATGTGGTCTCAGTCAGTACAGCGCCGGCTAGTAAGTATGCGAACTGAAGACCCATTATAGTCATTATGGGTATGAATGCGTTTCTAAATGCTGCTGAGATGAACTTCCATGTACTTACACCCACAGCTTTATAAGTCATCATGAAGTCCTGCTTAAATATTTCTATCATGTTATTCCTCACAATCCTAGTAAACGCGCCGGAAATTACAAGACCTAATGTTATTGATGGAAGTACTAAATGTCTTAAAGCACTGACTAGGCTGTCCCATCTCTGCGTGATTATGCTATCGATTACGTAGAGCCCCGTAATACGTGGCGGTTCAAGGCCTGGATCAATTCTACCAGCTACTGGTAGTACTCTAAGCCATACACCAAAAATTAACTGTAATAACATACCTATCCAGGGTATGAACAGGGTCCAAGAAATTATCCCATAAATCCTCATTAGTGAGTCAAACTTACGCCAACCTTTAATAACACGCAATGATGATCCAAATACACCAGTGGTTGTCCCTAAAATGACAGCTATGATGAATGCGAAGATTGTTAACTCTAAGGTAGCAGGGAAATGATCCATAATCTCAGCTATTACAGGTCTTCTACCCCATATTAGACTCCGTCCTAAATCACCTCTAAAGATACCTGATAAGTAATCTATGTATTGTATGTATAGGGGCTTATCAAGACCTGCTTTATGCATTAACTCCTCAACATATTCTGGTGGTGCCTTCATACCAACCATAGCGAGTATAGGATTTCCTGGTATGAGCCTCATAACTATAAAGACTATTGTTAACAATATGAGTATTGTGGGTATAGCAAGTAAAACCCTGGCTACTATGAATCTACCAAGTCCAGGCATAATCACTCCCAATACGTAAGTTATGCATTTAATATATGAGTAATTATGAAAAACAAATATAGAGTTATCTCATTTCGTTATTTACTTAATGTTAACTTCCTGTCTCCCAGTACAGGAGGTAGTACCTGAATAACATTGTTGGATCTAATACAACACCCTTAATTCCCTTCTTAGTTACTATGTAGAGCTTGCCTTGGAATAGTGGTATTATAGGTACTTCATCAGCCATAATCTCCTGAACCTTCTTGTAAAGCTTAGCTCTCTCACTTTGATCTGTTAATACTGCTGCTTCATCTAGTAATTTATCAACTTCTGGGTTGGAGTATCCACTGCCTGTCCATGCATTAGAGTCCGTACGTAAGAATGGTGTTAAGTAGTCATCAGGATCTATGTAGTCTGGATACCAACCGTATAAGCTTAGCATTAATGCTCCTTTCCTAGTATAATCTAAGTAAGTAGACCATTCAGCACTCTTTATAGTGACTTCAATCATTCCCGTTCTCTCAAGCTGCTCCTTAATTAGTGCTGCTAAATCCTTCTCTGTATCTCCGTAGTGTGTTGGTGTATACCATAACTCAAGCTTTAACTTATTAGTCTCACTATAGCCTGCCTCCTTAAGTAACTTCTTAGCTAACTCTATATTACCGTCACCATACTTCTTAAATACGTCCTCATGGCTCCACATACCTATAGGTACTAAGCTATAGAGAGGTACTGTTGTGTTCATGAATACCTTCTCACATATCTCCTTCCTATCAATGGCGGCAGCTATTGCCTGTCTTACTAACTTGTTATTTGTGGGCAACATCTTAACATTGATTATTATGTATCTTATGTAAGCTCCAGGTACCTCAATAATGTTAAGGTTTGGATTCTTCTTAAGACTCTCAATATCTATAGGTCTTAAAGTTCTCCACGCGATATCAATTTCGCCCGTCTCTATAGCCATTCTTAAAGTTGTTGCGTCCTTGTAGAACTTAATTACTATCTCCTCAACCTTAGGTTTAGGTCCGAAGTAGTATGGATTAGCTCTTAAAACTAATACCTCATCTCTTACCCACTTAACTATCTTATAAGGTCCAACGCCGCCTGCTGTCTGATCTGAGTCTACTTCATCAGGTTTATACTTAGGACTTACGGGGAAGTATGGTGGTGTAGCTAATAACGCTAGGAAGTACGATACTGGTTTCTTAAGTATGAACTTAACGGTATAGTTATCTATAGCGACTACGTCTTCAACAAAGTCTGTCACTAACCATGATGGATCGCCCTTAATTCTCATTACTCTCTTAATACTCCATACCACATTCTGTGCTGTACAAGGTGTTCCATCAGCAAACTTTAAGTCCTTTCTTAGATGGAATATCCATACTTTACCATTCTCCTTTACTTCCCAGCTCTTAGCTAGATGAGGAACTATCTCTGTAGTGCCTGGCTTATATTGTACTAATCCTCCCATGATATTGTTTAAGACCTCCCAAGTGAAGAAGTCATAAGCTTGGGCTGGATCAAGATCAGTGACCTTATCAGTAACTCCTATGACTATCCTCTTCTTAACTACAGGTGTTGGTGAAGTTGTTGTAGGTGAAGGTGTTAATGTAGTAGGTGAGGAAGTAGTGGGTGGTGCAGCAGGGGGTCTCGTAGCTATGTAACCAGCTATGCCTGCTATGATGATTATTATTACTATAATGAGTGCTAAAGTGGTTTTAGATATGCCTAGACGTGGTAGTTTACGAAAATCCATGTATTCACCAAATATTTTTATAATGGATGAGTTAATAAGTGATTAACAAAGCAGATAAGTTAGTCAGGCTAATAGGTAACTTAATTCTTAAGATGTTAAGTCTGTAATAAGGCATCACCTCTTAGCGTAGAGCCAACAAGCGACAAAGTGTTCAGTATCTACCTTAATAAGTGGTGGTTCCTTGCGTCTACACAGATCCATGGTATGTGGACATCTTGGGTGGAATCTGCAGCCAGGTGGTATATTTATCGCACTAGGTACTTCACCCTTAATGGGTAATTTAATTCTTAAACGTTTTCTCTCAGGCTCAGGTTCTGGTATTGCTAACATTAATGCTTTAGTGTAAGGATGTTGAGGATTAGTAAGGACGTCAGTAACTCTTCCCTGCTCAACTATTTTCCCTAGGTACATTATTGCTATTCTATTACATATTAGTCTTGCTGTTGCTAAATCATGAGTAATGAACAAGTATGTCAACTTTCTCTTTTCCCTAAGCTCAAGCATTAGTTTGAGGATCTCAGCTCTAATAGATACATCAAGCATGGAGACAGGCTCATCAGCGACAATAAATCTAGGATTTAAAACTAGTGCTCTAGCAATAACAACTCTCTGCCTCTGACCACCAGATAATTGATGAGGCCTTCTATTAATGAAATCCTCAGGTGGTGTTAACTTAACATCTCTAAGGACTTGGTAAACTATTCTTCTCCTTTCCTCACGATCTTTAAATCCTTGAATAATTAGCGGCTCCTCAACTATGTAGCCTACCGTATGTCTAGGATTCAATGCACTATAAGGGTCTTGGAAAATTATCTGTAATTCACGTCTTAGCAATTTATTGATCTTCCTTACCTTGAATAGATCATTTAGTAAGAAGTAATCACCCTTTATAGGTTCGTAACCTAACTCAATAAGCTTTTTAGCGACCTCCCTTCTAGGTCTATATATTACGTAACCTGATGTAGGTAATGTCAGACCTATAACTGTCCTACCTGTTGTTGTTTTACCGCAGCCTGACTCACCAGCTAAACAGAATACTTCACCTTCATATACACGAAAGCTAACACCATCAACAGCTCTAACATAGATCTTGCGCCTAAGTAAGACATCGATTATACCGAGCCTTACGGAGAAGTATTTCTTAAGGTCAAATGTTATCATTATTTCATTATTTAAGTGAATATTACTTAATAGTTCCTTAACATCACGTACCTCGTTCAATAGTTCTAAATCCATGTAATTTTGCATATCACCTCTCACCTCTTGGCGTGTAACCAGCAGGAAACAGAATGATCCCTACTCAAATTAATTACTGGTGGTTCCTCCCTCCTACACCTATCCATAACGTAGGGACACCTAGGATGAAACCTACAACCAGGTGGGGGATTCTTTAAATCAGGCGGTTGACCAGGAATCCACTCGAGCGAAGCCTTACCTCGAAGCCTAGGAATGCTTCTCAATAGTTTACTAGTATATGGATGTTTGGGGTCTTCATATATGTCTTCCATTTTACCTAGTTCTACTATCTTTCCTGCATACATTATTGCTACCTTATCTGCTATCTCAGCTATTATCGATAAATCATGAGTTATAAGTATTAAAGACATCCTAAGTTTCTCCTTAAGATCTTTCAACAAGTTAATAATTTGAGCCTGAACAACCACATCTAGTGCTGTTGTTGGTTCGTCTGCTATTAGTAGGTCTGGATTTAGTGCTAGAGCCATAGCAATAACAACACGCTGCTTCATACCACCACTCAACTCATGAGGATAAGACTTAGCCCTAGCAGGATCTATACCGACGAGCTTTAAGAGTTCAGTAGCTCTCCTATATGCCTCAGGCTTACTAATATTTTCCTCATGTGTCAAGATTACATCAGCTATCTGCTTACCTATATTCTTAACAGGATCTAAGGAGTTCATTGCTCCTTGAAACACCATACTAATCCTTTTCCATCTATACCTTCTCTTAAATTCACTTTCAGGTAATTGAAGTATGTCAGTACCATCAAAAATAACTTTACCTCCAACAATCCTACCGGGTATGGGTACTATCCGTAATAGTCCATACGCTAATGTAGATTTACCACAGCCTGACTCACCAGCAATCCCTAATGCCTCACCACGCTCTATATTAAATGAAACCCCATCAACTGCTTTAACTACACCTTCATAAGTGTAGTAATATATCTTAAGATTACGTACCTGGAGTAGATACTCACTAGAGTTCACGGAACTCACCAAGCCTATATGAATAATAACCGAAGAAGTAATAAAGATAAAAGTTATACTTTACATTAAAGTCCAGGTATCGGCTTTATGACTTTGAGAAGAGAGCTAAGTAGTAAGGGTATTAAGGTCTTGAGTTACCTATTTAACAATGACTTCTACAGGGATTGCTACGGTGTAGTACCATATGCAAAGGAGCCCGAGATATGTTACGAGAGTAAACCTCATATAGCTATAGCCTTAATTCCTGGACACTACACTAGTGGAGAAGTCTTGAAACCACTTGACGGTAGAGAATTCATCATAGAATTACTTGATGGTGAGAGGGAACGTTTATTTAAAGGTAATGGTAAATTAAAGTACGTATCTCATCAATTAGTCCCTGAGTCTGCTATTTCTGAGGTAATATTACCTGATAAATTCCCAAATGCTAAGTATGTTAGAATAAGGATTGGAACGCTTACCGAAGAAATGAAGCTACCTCCTCAAGTTAGAGTTTACGGTAAGGTAACGGATTTCAAGGGTAGACCTAAGAAAGCCTACATACGTTTAGTTAACCCCTACGGCTTACCCGTAGGTGCTGCAGATACTAAGACCAGTGATGGCTACTTTGAGACGTATGCACCAGCAGCCACGTATCACCATGCATTCATATGTGATGGTAATTATGGTAGGTCATCTCTTGAATTCTATGGCTGGTACGTACCAGTTGAACCTCCTGAGTTTAGACTTGATGCAAGATTTGATAAAATAGAGATTTATAGATTAACAGCTGCTGAAACTCCAGAAAGAACTTTATTAATACATTTTGTTGCATGGGATATAGCTTACACTACTAGTATATTAGAGATAATATATGAGGACAAAGGTAAAGTGGAACTTAAAGATCTATGTGGCATTGAAATACTAACACCACTCAAGAAGAGCGATGTCGAGGTGTACCTCAACGGTCTAAAGCTGGAAGTAAGGTCCATGCGTAAGGTAGAATACTCCATTAGGGATTATGGTGTTGATTGTATGTGTAAGGCATACCTTCTCGAGGCTAAAATACCTACTAAAGTACCTCCAGGAATATATTCATTACGTGTTGTTGCACATACAGTAATAGACGGAATTGAGGAATGGGGTGAAGCAGTTCTTTATGGACTAAAAATAATTTAATTTACCCTAGAGCATTTAGTAGTATATCATAGGTGTTATAGCTTCCAGAATCTTCCTCCTCTCCATGAAACACGGCTCATCTAATCTGGAAGCTTCAACAAATTCATGAAGTATTCTTAGCCCCTTGATAACGTAAGTTAAGAACTTACTAAATTCATCATTCTTACTTACGACGTATGTATAAGGTATGCCTTCATTAGTAAGCAAGTTACTTAAGTCTCTTACTTCATTAATGTCTTCAATAAAGAATATCATTAAAGAGTTCTTTCTTACACTAAATAGTACTGCATGAAGTAACTCCTCATAAGGGTATACCCTACAGGGCATGCATAGTGCCTCATGAAACTTTAAGCATGTATAATATCCTGAGGCTATACCTACACCATTAGATACTATGATGATTTCACTTACGTTATTAAGTGACCTACGTAAATTCTTTATTGCAACCTCATTCTCTCGTGATATATTTAAAATATCTTTAAGCTTGTAAGTATCTATGGACAGTCCAGTCATTCTTGCAGCTACTGCCGCCATAGCAATAAAGCTGCTAATACCTACTGGTAAGGCTTCATACGTCTTAGCAGCTTTAACAACAATATTCGCACTTCGACCTAAGGGTGAAGCTGGCTCAGAAGTTACTGCTATAACCTTACATCCATGTTTCTTTAACTCCTTAACAGCTCTAACAACATTTTTAGTTTTACCCTTATATGAGAATGCTATATAATCATTTTCACATTTACATAACTCCCTACATTTTTTAATAATGTAGAGAGGATCAACAGCATAAAATTTAAGATTAGATAGATATTGAAGCGTTAGTGCTGAAGCATAAGAGTCGCCAGCACCAAAGGCAAGACCTCCTCTTAATTTTATCTTAGGTAATTCTGTACTAATCACCTTACACACTATATCATACACTTTATTAATCTCATGTAAGATATAGTCGCTTAGCCTCAAGATTAGCTATACACCACGTACTGATTACACTAGAGTGAAAATTTAAACTAAATAGTCATTAAGGTATTAACTATTAACATTATTAAAATAGGAGAGATAGTACTGTAGCTATAAAAACAATTATTCCCCAACTCGCCATACCTACATATGCCCAAAAGCCTTCATCATCTCTTTTAGCCATTGCCATACTCTTCACCTCCAGATCCAATAGATATGTCAAGGTAATGTAACCTTAAAAAAGCGGTATATCCTTAAGGAGTAATACTGGGTTATGTATTTTGGGGTTTTAAATGCTTAGCTCCTATGTTGTCATACTAACTACAACACCTTCAAAAGATGTGAGTCTTAAGATAGCTAGAGAACTCGTTAAAAGGAAACTAGTTGCATGTGTTAATATAATCCCTGGAGTATACTCCGTCTATACGTGGAAAGGTAAAGTTGAAGAGGCTCAGGAAGAACTATTAGTAATGAAGACTAAGAGAGAATTAATTAAGGAGGTTATTAAATTAGTCAAGGAACTACATCCATATGAGGTACCTGAAGTAATATCGTTAAGTATCAGTGGAGGGTACGAAAAATACCTTAAATGGATCGACGAGGTAGTTGCCACTAGAAGGTAATGAGGTTATAAATGAAATTGATAATGTAATTACTTTTTCTTCTTAGATAACCTTAGGGAATAAGTGCTCCTTCAACATTGAATATCTTCGATCCTTTAGTTTTACTAATCTTTCTTGCGTATGTTATCACTAAATCAATCATCTCTTTAAGTTCAGAAACTCTTGATGCTTCAGCATATAACCTTATCTTAGGCTCAGTACCTGATTTCCTAATTAATATCCATGATTTATCCTCAAAGTTCATTCTTAAACCGTCAATGGTTAATATCTCTGCTATATTCTTCTTGAGTATTTTAGGTAGTTTCTCACTTAAGAATTCTTTCATAGCGTCATATATCTGATTTCTTAAGTCCTCATCAACTAGTATAGAGTACCTAGCTTGAGGATAATCAGGTATTTTCTTCATTAAGTCTTGAATATTGGCTCCCTCTTCAATCATTATCTTAACTATAAATGCTGCTTGATATATTCCGTCAACCCATACACCCCATGAGGGGTCAATGAGTTTCCACGGCTCTCCTGCCATTAATGCATCGCCATACTTTAAGAGACCCTCATGAGTCTTACCTAACTTAGTTAAAACTAGCTTACCACCTAATTCACGTACAACATCCCTTAATGCGTTACCACAATCTATAGATACGATAATGCTTCCTTTACTTTCCATTAACTTATAATAAGCTATTAACGCAAGAACTCTATCCTGCTTTATGAAACCCTTAATCGGGTCAACAATAGCTAATCTATCACCGTCACCATCATGAGCAAAGAATACATCAACATTTAAGTCTCGAGCTATAGGTCTTAATGGTTCTAGAACATCAGGTCTAGGTTCAGGTATCCTACCTGGGAATTTACCGTCGATATTTGCGTTTAATGTGAATACCTTAGCACCTAAACTCTCCAATACTTTGGGAGTCACGTGCGATGCTGCACCGTTAGCCGTGTCTATGAGTATTCTTGGAGTGAACTTTATTCTCGTAGGACTTAACCTACTACTTAACTCTTCAATATATTCATGAATTAAGTCCTGCCTAATACTGTAGTTACCAACTGCATCCCAATTCTTAGGTACCCACCCACCTCTTTCCAGTATTTCTTCAGCTTTCTTTTCCTCATCACTTGTCAACTCCATGGCCTTATTATTGAATACTTTAAACCCATTATCTGTTGGAGGATTATGAGATGCAGTAACGTATATACCACAACCACATTTTAACTTTCTTATAGACCAAGGAGTAAGAGGTAATGGAGCTAAACCTATATCTATAACGTCAGTACCAACATACATTGCTCCCACAGTTACTGAAAGCTTAAGTATGGGGGTTGTGAGTCTCCCATCGCCACCTACACATAAAGATTTAGCGTTAAACATGAAAGCAATAGTAGCACCTAGCTTGAACCCTAACTCAGGATTTACATCCTTAAGATATTTACCTCTAATACCTGCAGTACCAAATAATTTACCCATAAAACTTACCCAATAATACGTTTAATCACAACCTTAAATAGTAGTGTATTAGTTTATGATATCCGAAATCATTAAACTAAAAAGGCAAGGTAATTTACGTGTGAGAGATATATTAAGATAGATAGTGATGAACGTATTAAACAATAAGAATACATTACCATGTAAAATACGTGAGGTCACCGATAACGACATTAGTGAAGTTTACAACATAGAATTAAAATCGTTTAAATATCCTTATCCCCTTCATCTCTTCATTATGTATCTTAAACTATTTCCTAAGTTATTCATAGTAATTGAATGTGAAGATAAAATTGTAGGGTACGGTATTGCAATCTTAGAGTCTGGTAAAACGGGCCATATCATATCAATAGCTATTGACCCCAGGTATAGAGGTTTAGGTTTAGGTAAAGCTTTAATGAAGGAATTAGAGGAGAGGTTGAGAAGCTACGGTGTGAATACTGTAAAACTTGAAGTATCTGTAAATAATCATGTAGCAATAAATTTGTATAAATCATTAGGTTATAAAGTAGTAAAGAGGATTAGCAGATACTACCCTGATGGTTCAGATGCCTACCTCATGACTAAGAACCTTACCTAATACTGACCGTGCTTTAGCTTCAACAGGTGGTAAAGCATAAACTCTAAATATATTCATGTACTTAGGAAGATTCCTTACTATTGAGCTCTCGAATAGTCTTATAGGTTTAGATTCACCACTTACATCAATAATTCTTACAGAATCTTTTTCTGATGTTATATTTATGACTTCAAGGAATGTTCTAACACTATAATCTGAAAGACTCTCTCTTTCTAGTACCTCATTAACTTTAGCAACTAATTCCTTCAAGCTACTTCGAATAGGTTCATTACTAAACACTATTCTTTCATAAATAACCTTATAGCTCCTCCTACGGAGGTACATGCTTATGAGGTCCTTTAACTCCTTACTTCCTAAGTCTTTATTCATGACAAGGTTAATTAAGCCTCCAACAAAGAAATCATCCCATAAGTGAAATCTACCCTCTTTAACTGAATTCATTATTCCTTTAGGATCTACATAAGGTTCGAGATAGGTTCTTATGTTTGGATCATCAATCATTAATCTGTAAATAGTACTTAAAAGTAACTGATAAGATGTTATTGTCTTGTGGTAGTAAACAGCCCTATACATGTGAAGTCTAGCCATATAAAATGACTCAATGGCTTGTATAGATTTAATAGGTACTGATAAGTACCCGCTCTTATCTAAGGTTATTGTTTGTAATATTCTGTCAAGATCTATTAGACCATAAGCTACTCCCGTATGGAGTGCATCCCTAGGTAAGTAATCAAGTCTATCAACATCTAGGTCGCTTGATAAAATCATATTTAGGGTTTGATTCTTATGAATACCCCTGATGATTGCTGAAATCTCACTAGGCTCAATACCGTACTTTATCAGTACGTCTTTTATGTAGGGATCCTCCTCAATAATCCATGTAGTTATATCTTCGTGTCTAAGCCCGTATTTGACTAATAAGTATTGCTCTAATGCATGTGAGTATGGTGTGTGTCCTATATCATGAAGTAACGCAGCAACCTTAACTAAATCAGCATCCTCCTCACTCAGTAAACCATCATTAACGAATTTACTTGTTAATACACTCGTTATCCTAAAAACGCCTAGTGAGTGTGAGAACCTAGTATGTACTGCTCCTGGATATACATACCATGCTTGAGCTAACTGTTTGACTCTTCTTAACCTCTGAAATGTTGGTGTGTCAACAAGTTCTAACTCTATACCCTTGAGAGGTATAAATCCGTGTAATTCATCGTATACGAACTTAGCACCTTTAACACTGCTTATCATGAGTCTATGTGCCACCTATTAACCCCAAATTACTCGGTGAAAGAATGTTAAAAATAGTGAGGGTGAATTGTTATTAATGTTAAGTTTAGAATATAATAAAAGCTCCTGATGGAGTAATGATTAAAATAAGAATTATATTATAATTTCTCAATCTCTTTACTTATTTCCTTAAATAACCTGATTACCTTCTCCCTAAATCTTAAGTAAGCTTGTGTGAACTCATTCATTGTCTTAACGCATGGTCCGTATGAAGGCCATTCATTCACCTTAAGACCTCTACTACCATAATCCTTACTTATACCAACCTCATTAAGTAATTCATTGAGTTCAGGCGATGATTCATAAGCTTTAACAAAGTCATCATATTTTAATAATCTTTCAAGATTCTCTTTAGGTAGTTCCTGAAGTATAGACTCAGCATAATCTTCAAGTTTGAAATCTTCCTTCATGGATTCCTTAAGTATTGATAATTGATGATTGGGGAATTCCGTATTAGTCATATTCTTACTAGCAAACGTTAATAATGTATCTATAGGCTTACGTTTAGATGCAGGTAATAAGTCTATTCTATCAAATATGAACTCTGCCTGCTCCCTACTTAGCCCGTGCTTTTTCATTAAGTAATTAATCCATTTCTCTCTATTCCATGGTGAGAATAAAATCTCATAAACTCTTTGAGCTACGTATGTCCCCGAAAGAGCTAAGTCATCTTGAATTCGACGTAACATCTTAATTACGTCGTCCCTACTACCAAAGACTCCCGATTTCGTTAAGAAGTCTACAAATTCTCCCCTTAATAAATTCCTGCCAAGAACCCTCTTGCTAACAAGAAAGTCTACTCTTTCCCTTAATGGCTTAACCTTAAACTTTACCCATAAATCTTTATCAACTCCAAGCTTCTGGGCTAACTCATCTATTAATTTACTTTTTTCATTACTATCGTACCTTTCAATAGCTTTCATCACTAAATCAGCTGCTATAACCTCTCTCAAGTGATCCTCAAGTCTACCACCCATGTTTGTGTCGTAGGTTTGGGTTGGTATTATTCCCCTCTTTAATGCTTCAGCCATACCATCAAGAGCAGCTAAGCCTATAAGTACCTCTTGAGAGACTGTATAGCTTACAGTAATATTTTGACCTATACCCAACGTATTAAGTTTCTTTGCGATCTCTAATGCTGCTGGATATGCTGCAGCAACCTTAATTACTAAATTAGGTCTACCTTTCTCATTTACTGTTCTATAACCCCATAGTAACCATTCATCATATACTTTAAGATCATTTTCTAACCTTACTGCAAATTCTATGGCAGCCTTTAAGCTCTTCTCAACATTATTAGCAATTAATGGGTTTAACTGATAACTAACTAATCCATCATGGTATTTAGACCAATGAAATGGCGGCCTAAATACTAAGAAGTTCTCCATTAATCCAAATCTTGTAGCCTCCATAGCTATTTCATCGGCGTACCTATCTGGATCCTTAAACCATTCAGGATGTTCTTCTAACAATACTTCCTTAGCATATTCTCTAAATCTCTCCCATAACTCAGGGTCATCATCGTAAGCTCTCGCAGCTAATGCAGGATTAGTGGATACTTGAACATAACCTAAATGTCTAAGCCATCGCAATCCTAGAGCATAATCATTACCAAACTTACATAGCCCTTTTAGAGTAGCTTGATAATATACATTGCTTATTATCAACTTACCTAATGCCTTTATGTATGATTCAGCAAGATTGTCTTCACGTAAGTTCTTCATAACTTCGTTAGCTATATATGCCAACATACTATTACCTTTATTGACTATCTTCATACTATTCAATTGATCATTGATTACAGCTTTAAGTATTAAGGGTGAGCCGTACTCCTCTCTCTCAATATTTTCTAATGCCTTTACAGCATTAACTAGGGACTTTAATGATTTATTAATTTCATCATTAGAGAATCCAACCCTCTTACTTTCTATACCAATCAAGTTCCATATGAGCTCTAATAGTAAGTCATATAACCTATATCTCTCAACAACTGCTTTCTTGAACTTTCCATTGCAAACGTCATTTATTCTTTCCGCTACAAACTTCATTATAACTCTTCTAATCAGCGACCCTATAACATCGACTAACCTACCTCTAAGTTCGGGATGAAGTACGTGATCAGCTGCTAACTTCGTATGACCCATTAATGCTGTCTTAATCATATGATCTGAATGATCTACTCTTGGTGGTACAGGCAACGTTAATTTTTGAACCTTAGAATTCTTTACGAAGTTCTTAATGCACTCTAAATCATGCGTAGATCCTATACTCATGACCTCTTCCACCTTTATGCATTCAGTGTAAAGAGTATATACTCTCTAATAAACCTTAGTAAGATTGGAAGTGTGAAACATGCTGCTTTCTGTCTCAAGGCTGAAGTGTAATTCATTTATTTCTCTAAAGTAAAAATATTGAGGTGTAAGGTTTGGTGGATGTATGCGCCTTTGGTCACATAACTAAGGAATCTGAAGTATTTAGAGGAGTATTTAGGACATTTACTGCTGGACCTCCATACTTCTTTTCAATAGCATTGAGAAGATTGGGTTCGAATGTTAAGGTAGTAACAAAGATTGCAGCAAGTGATTTGGATATTATTAGTGAGCTCATAGATCTAGGCATTAATGTAATCGTCAGAGAGAGCAGGTATACGTCATCATTTCATACAAAGTATGGTAAGAGCTTGGATGAGAGGTACATAGAGGTACTTTCAGTAGCTGACCCATTCACGATAAATGATTTAAAATATTGTAGTGAGGGTAAATACATTTACATAGGACCTTTAACTACGAAAGACTTTAATATTGAATTCTTAATGGAGGCAAGAAAGTACGCACCATTAATACTCGATGTTCAAGGATTTACGAGAAAGGTTGTTAATAATAGAATCGAATACGTTGATTGGTCATGGAAGTATGAAGGAATGAGGTATGTAGATATATTTAAAGCAGATATCAAGGAGGCAAACATATTAACAAATACAGGTAATCCTATAGAAGCTCTTGATATACTACTTGAATGGGGTCCGAAGGAAGTTATGATAACGTCTAATAGGGGTGCGTACCTAGGTGTAAAGGGAGTAGGGAAGTTCTTCTCACCATTTAAGGTTAAGGAGATTAAGGGAAGAGTCGGTAGAGGAGATACCTGTATTGCTTCCTACATTCATGCAAGACTTAAAGGCATGGATTACGCCAGATCATTAATATTCGCGACGGCTGCTACGTCCCTTAAGTTAAGCTACCAAGGCCCCTTAAGAAATAGTGAAGGTGAGGTACTAGCTTACATTAGGGATTACTATAGTGATGTTGATCCTAGGCGCATACCTTCCTCAAGGTAATTGTCTCAAATGCTATGACGTACGGCCAGCATTATAGATTTACTAACGCCCAATATATGTAAAGTTTTATAAGAAGATCTATACTATAGCAATAGTAACTGGAATGTAGAGAGGTAAGGAGGGTGTGGGGAGAGTAAGTTTATTAACACTGGTTTCAGGGCTTATTCTGAGGTATGAAGGTGGTACTAAAGGAATGGCCTCATTCCGTAGAATCCCTTTAATAGTTGGGCATAGAGCTAACACTATTGCTAGAATCAAGAAGTTCTTATCTCATGGTGTCCACGTCATTGAGATAGACGTTATCAGAGACTTAGAGACAGGTGAGTTAATACTTCATCACGCAAGAGAAGATGAATTATTTAAGTTAAGTATTGAGAGGAGAGCATCAAGACTCATAGAGTTTATGGTATCCCATATACCGTTCATGAAGCCAAAGAAACTGTCTGACATTCTTAAAATGCTTAGTGGTAGAGCTGATGTGATGCTTGACATTAAATGGAGAGGTTTAGTTAGGGACTTAGCTGAATTACTTCATGAGATAGACTTTAAGGGTAATGTTTATGTAACATCAAAGTATCATAGAGACTTACTTGAAGTAAAAAGATTAGTCCCTAAGGTTAAGACCTTAGTATCGTTTGATGACCAACCAATAATGTGTGCTGAATATGTGGCAAAATTGAAAGCTGATGGTGCTTCCGTGAGGGTAGCCTTCATAGATAAGGAATTAGTTAATGAAATGCATAGACACGGCTACATACTCGCTGCTTGGACTGTTAATGACATAACTATTGCGAAGTACTTAGCTAGCTTAGGTGTAGATATGATAATAACTGACATACCTATCGAAATAATTAGAGGCTTTAAGAAAGCTGAAGAGGAGGAAATTAAAGAGGAAGAAGAGAGGGTTAGGATAGAAGAAACTGGTGGCAGAGAAAGCATACCCGTACTAGGAGGAATTGATCATATGTTTGGTTTTGAATTCTATCAGAGCTTTAAGAGAAAACAGGAAGAGGAAGGTCGTAAAACCTAAATTCCTGAATTTAGCGTTTAAGGAAATCATTAAATAAAAAAGTATTATGTACTTCACTCATGACCTGACTTTAGAAGTTCGGTTCTAAACTTAGGGGCTTTAGCTTCAGGCTCTCCCTTAACCTTAACGAACCTGTCCTTTAACTTCTCAAGTACTTGAGGTAGTGTTGTATACTCCATCTCCTCAGGACCTAATCTATGTGGCATGAATGGACCATGTCTTCTTATGTAGTCAGCTATGTACTGAGCTGTTCTTCTTGCCTCGTCGAACGCTACATCGTCAAAGAGGTCTGCAGGACCAATTAACCTACCATTCTTTACTTGAAATCCTAGCGCAACAACTCTAGGTGGACCATCAAATCTTGTACATTTAGCATAGCGCTGGGGTACCGGCATTAGGGGTCCGTGATGTGAACCCCTCATCCAACCAGCAACTAGGTGTGGAAACGCAAATGGTTCTAAGATTTCACCAACTGCTGGGAATCCTGATTGAGCTCTTACTATAGCTACCGGGTCATCCTTACCTACATATCTACCAGCAATTAGGTTAAGCCTTTCAACACTAACTACTGCGGCTATTTCGTTATCTTTCTTCCTATAAATCCTCCTAATTATGTATCTAGCTGGTGTACCTATCAGTGCTAATATATCATACATTTCCTCAGGCGCTGATAGAGTTACTGACCTACCTTCAAAGACATCAAATATCTCAAATTTGAAGCCGTCATGAAGTCTCGGGTCAATTATTAGGCCTGCAGTATTGAATGGGTCCGCAAATATTCTAAACATGGGTAAGTTAAAGGCGCCAGGCTCGGTTTTATCAGCCATAAATATCACTATAGGTTCTGCAGGTCTCTCAACAAACTCCATCTCAGCAACACCTGGACCTAAACCTCTTACATTACCTGAGAAAGCATCACTAAGTAGGTCTTGACCTGCAGCATATAGACCTAGCTCCTTAGCTACCTTAGCTGCCTCCTTAAAGGCGTTCCAGGCTAATTCATGAATTTCAGGTGCGTCAACACCCTTTCTGTGAGTCATTATTAATTGGAGGTCGTCACCCGCATTGGTTACGTAGAAATCTATTATTAATCCCTTACTCTTAGCTTCAGCTAAAATCTTAGTTGCCGCTGCTATAGTATCTGGATGTACTATGTGGTGCCCAGCTAGAGAACCTATATCAGCTTTTATCACAGAAATGGTAGTTTTAGGTTTCTCACTCATAGTTTTACCTCATATAGAGCAGATCTACACACTTAAAAACTTATACTGATTATCGCTTACATGTGAATAGTACTTTTATTAAAGTATTAGGTAACCTCATAGTGAAGGTGAGTCTATGCTTATTGAGGTTTTAGATAAAAACAGCAATTACTCATACGTAATTAAAATATATGAGAATTTAGCTGATAAAGTGGCTAAGGTCCTACCATTTAATACTAAATTAAACGTGTGGAAAGAGGAAGTATACTTTCAAACACCAATAAAGCTTGAAGGCGAAGCTGGTACCTATAGAATCAAGCTTGGTGAGGTCTATTATTGGCCTCCAGGAAGGGCTTTCTGCTTATTCTATGGCATCTCAGAACCTTACACACCAGTAATGCTAATAGGTAATTTCATAGGCCCTCTATACTACTTAAGGTATGTACGGGATGATGATGAAGCTGAGGTGAAATTACATAGCATAAGTAATGAGTATAATGAGTTAGCTGATGCGTTATCCAAGAGGGGTTATGACGTAGCTTCACCATTAAATGGTAACGTAGTAGCTCTTGCTGCCTCAAAGAATGTTAGGGAGGGATTAAGATTATCGTTTTTAATATTTAAAGAGCCTTACGGCTATCACGTGGAGAGTGATGCGTTCTTTAAGTATGACTTTACGTATCATACTTTAAGGGTTGTAAAGAGGATAAAGGAGGAGGTAGCCCTTAGAACAAGATATGTTAGGCTTGATGTAAATGAGGATGGGTATGTAGTACTGACGGCCGGCGTTAGGAGGTTAGAGGAATTACTTGAAGCTATAGATGAATTAGAGCTAAATTATCCTGAAGTATGTACGTTACTATTACAAAAAATCTAGGATGTCTAAAACGTTAAACAATAGCTTTTTCTGTTGATTTATCAAAGAAGTGCATTTTATCCTCACTAATTACTAACCAAACAGTCTTTCCGGGCGTTAATGTTGGGTTAGGTTCTGTTAGTACCTTAATTATAATGTTACCTACTTTTACGTTAACTACCATATCCCTACCTAACGGTTCAGTAACATATATAGCTCCTTTAATCGCGTTAGGTCTCTCAGTTATTGAGATCTTAGCATGCTCTGGTCTGAAGCCTAGTATTACGTCTGTTGATTTAGATGCTATAAGTTCTCCTAGTTCATTAGATAATTTTAATGTGAAGACTCCCGCATCAAAGAAGTAATTACCATTGACTTCTCTTATGGAGCCTTCAATAAAGTTCATAGGTGGAGCTCCTATGAATCCTGCAACGAATAAGTTTGCGGGTTTGTTATATAGATCATGAGGCTCGGCATACTGCTGAAGTCTTCCAGCATTCATTACAGCTATTCTATCAGCCATAGACATGGCCTCTACTTGATCATGAGTAACATAGACCGTTGTTATCTTTAACTCCTTCTGTAGCCTCTTTAATTCAGCCCTCATGAGTATTCTTAATTTAGCATCAAGATTAGAGAGTGGCTCATCAAGTAAGAGTACATCAGGCTCCTTAACTAAGGCTCTCCCTAATGCAACCCTTTGTTGCTGACCTCCGGAAAGTTGTGACGGTTTTCTATCCAGCAAGTGATCTATCTGTAAGAGTTTGGCTACCTCCTTAACCTTCCTATCAATCTCATTTTTAGGTGCCTTCTTCAACCTTAGTGGGAAAGCTATATTCTCATATACAGTCATGTGTGGATAGAGAGCGTAGCTTTGAAATACCATACCGATATTTCTATCCTTAGGTGGTAAGTCAGTTACATCCTCATCATCAAATAGAATCCTACCTTTAGTTGGTTTATATATACCGGCAATCATTAATAATGTCGTAGTTTTACCACAACCTGAAGGACCTAATAGCGCAACAAACTCGCCATCCCTTATCTCTAAGTAAAGATCAACTACAGCCTTAACCTTACCGAAGAACTTGCTGACATGGTCAAGGGTTACTCTAACCAATCCTAACCCCCTTAACCACTATTAAGTATGTTCTCCAGTATAAAAACGTGTTCATAATCTTACCTCTTAATACCACCTACATATATTCTAAGTAGGAGTTTCTGACTAGTACTGAAGAATATCAGCGTTGGTATTGCGTAGAATAATCCTATAGCAGCTAACATACCCCAATTAATGAATCTAAACTCACCTATTAGATGGTAGATAAGTACTGGTAATGTATAGTATGTTTCATCTTTTACGTAAGTAAATACTAGGAGGAATTCAGACCAACCTGAAAGGAATGAGAATATGGATATAGCACCAATACCTGGAAGTATGAGAGGTACTATAACACTTCTCCAGGCTCTCCACCTGGTACAGCCGTCGACTAATGCCGCCCACTCTATATCCCATGGTATTGAGTCAAAGAATCCTTTAATTATCCATGAAGCCATAGGAATATCTAGTCCAGCCTTGATTAGCATTACACCCATTAATGTTAAGTAGCCTTTACCATAGAGACCTAACTTATTAAGTATTATGAATAATGCTATAAGTAATATAACGCTCGGGAACGCATGTAGTGCTATAATAAACTGCATTAGGCCAACCCTACCTCTAAAGTTCATTCTTGATAAAGCGTAGCCAGCCATAGTACTGACTAGAACAACGAGAGCTGCCTCACCTAGTGCAATGAATAAGGTGTTTAATGTTATAGGCCATATGTTAGGATAAGTCTTCAAGCCCATCTTAACCGGTGACCATAGAAACTTCCAATTCTCTATTGTTAAACCTGAAGGTACTAGACCTAAAACCACTCTACTACTGAAGCTTTGAACTAGAAGCCATCCATACATTAAGAGTATTGGAATTATAGGTATTACAGCAACTATAACAACTATTAAGTACTTAGCTAGTGATCTTAACAATGCTATGAGCCTTCTTGTACTAATGGATCTTCTACTTCTCTTATAACTTGGGTGTGTCATGATCACACCTCAATCCTACTTGGTTCCATAAGTCTTCTGAACCCAAATATCTTGAAGTATAGTGCTATGAGCCCTAGACCTATAACTACTAATATTAAGGATATAGCTGCAGCATAACCGTACTGGTACTCAGCGAATGCTTTAGAGTACGAATATAGGGACCATACCATAACGCCTGCAGCTCTAGCTATACCAGCGTAGCCTCCACCTCCACCAGCACCCCATATCATTAGTATGTATTCATATGATGCAAGTAAGCTCATGGTCTGCCATGCAGTAACGAAGAGCATGGGCCACCTGAGTAATGGTATTATTATCCTTCTGGCGACTTGAAATTCCGATGCACCATCAACTAATGCGGCATTGATTAAGTCAGGGGGTATAGACTTGATCGCGGCAGTATACACTATCATACCGAAGCTCGCACCAACATATCCATTAACTATAATCATGAGTATTTGTGAGTATGGTATATCTAAGAGCCAGCTCTTAGGTAGCCAAGCTTTAGGTACACCAAAGAGTGATAGGAATGAATTCATCAAACCATAGGTTGGATCGATAAACCATAACCAGAGTAAAGCGTAGATTATTCCTGGTGTTATTCTCGGTAATAACCAGGCAACTCTCAAAATCATGGATATTATTTCATTCTTAACGAAGTATGCTATGGATATGGACAATATAAGTGAGTAAAACACGTTTATCATTAGAACACTAGTAACGTAAAGTATTGTTGTTTTTAGTACGTCAGCTATGTAAGGATCCTGTCCCAAGAAAATATTCTTAAAGTTCTCCATAGTAATTTTAACTCTAGGTGTGAAGAAATCCCTTATGAATGCAAGGAAGTTCTTTATATTTAAGTTAGTAAATCCTAAATAGATCGTGAGAAATAGTGGAGCTATCCATGATAGAGATATCATTATAAAGAGTGGCGTTAGGAATAAGAACGGTAAAGCCTTCCTACCCACTGCTAGCCAGCGTCTCTTAGACACAGTCTAGCACCTACTAAAGTTTATGAATGATAATTAATATGTGATTTTGAAGTAGATTTTGATGTAAAAAGGAATTATTATTTAATTTTACTCTAGAACTCACTCCTTTATTATTAACTCGTCACCTATTTCTGCCTTCATTGTATTAATCATTTCCTCTAATGCCCTCTCAGGTGTTAGTTCGCCCTTCTCGACCTTAGTTATTGCTGTTATGAAGGCGTTCTTCCATGCCTCATACTTTGGATGTAATGGCTCGAAGCTTGTGTACTTAAGCATGTATGATACTTCAGCTAAGAACTTTGACTTCTTGTAGTATGGTTGATCTACCGTTGTCATCCTTACAGGTAAGTGACCGCTATCGACAGCATGTATCGCATCTATGGGTGCTGATGTAGCTAGTAGTATTAGTACGAATGCTAGCTCTGGATACTTACTTTGTGATGTTACATAGTATAGGTATGGGCTTGATAGAGTCATAGGCTTTAATCCAGGCTCTGGAGCAGGTACTAGTGCGAAACCTAGGTTCTCCCACTCATACTCCTCAGGAAGCTTACCTAGCTTTTCATGATAAGCTACTCTCTGCCACTCAGCCCAGTGCCAAGTACCACCAAACCAGAAGAGTACTCTACCATTCACGAAGTCGCTATGTATCTTTCTCCATGAAGTACCTATCATGTTTGGTGGTAGTACCTTATCTACTTGAGCCATCTCATATAGTAGCTTCAAGGTCTTCAACGCTGCTGACTTAACAATAACCATCTTGCCGGTCTCCGGGTCTTGAGCTATACCACCATACTGGTAGTAGAGTATCAAGAATGGCGTGCCGCCCCAGTTTGGTCTGTGGTAGAAGCCCCACTCTACGAGACCCTTAGCCATAGCCTCCTTAGCAACCTCTATCAAGTCCTTTAATGTTATCTTACCTTCCTCAATGAGCTTTGGTAATTCATTTATCTTCTCCTCACTCCATCCAAGCTTCCTTAGTACATCCTTCCTGAAGTATAGTGGTCTTGCCTCAGTATCTTGTGGTAGAGCCCATATGTGGCCCTTATACTTAACGGCATTCCATAATACCGGATACACGTCCTCTAATAGCATCTTATACTTCTCAACATACTTATCTAGAGGTATCACGTAACCGCCATCAGCTAGTGCTGGTAAGTTCTTCATTGCTATAATGTCAGGAGCCTCACCTGCTGCGAATGCGGCCGTTAACTTATCCATATAATCTCCTCTGAAGAACTGCTTCTCAACCTTAATCCTAACATTAAGTCCTACAGCCTCAAAGAATGCATTAAGTATGTTAGCCGCTCTCTCAATGTTATCAACTCTAGTAACATCAACAGGTGAGCCTGAACCCCAAACCTTAATTGTTATAGTCCCAGTAACACCAGCTGCTTGTATAGTCTTAGTTACTGTCTGAAGTACTGTGGTAAGTACTGTAGTGGGTATTGTAGTCGTAACTGTTGCAGTTCCAGCACCAACTGTTGTTGTTACGGTGGTTGTTACTGTTGTCACTTCAGCAGGCTTTATTGCGTAACCAATACCAATACCTATTACAATGCCTATGATTAATAATATAGCGCCTAAGGCTTGGGGACTAATACCTCTCCTCACATTCACCACCTAAACCACCTTATAAGGTACCGATATATTTCCATTACTAAATTAAATATTTCTTACTTTCACTGAAGATAGTAAGTACTATATGAGTTATCTATTAACTTTCCTTAACCCTGTTATTCAGTCTATGTAAAAGAAGAATTCATAACTACGTCAGAAAATATTAAATTATTACTGAGTCAAGAATCTAGGGATCTATAGTGGTTAAGGTCAAAATAAAGATATACACTGATGCGACAGGGTACGTTGATGCTGAACTAACTGATGAATATAGTCCTGAAACATTTAGGAAGATCGTTAATGCATTACCAATAGAGTCAACAGCTTATAGATGGGGCGACGAAGTCTACTTTTCAACGCCTGTATCAGCTAGTGAGGAAAATGCTAAGGAGGTAGTAGAGAAGGGTACAATAGCGTTCTGGCCTCCAGGTAATGCTCTATGTATATTTTGGGGCCCTACACCTATTAGTAGAACCCCTCATGAAATAAGGCCTGCAAGTCCTGTGAATGTACTGGGTAAAGTGCTGAGTGATCCAACAGTATTCTCTAAGGTTCGTAGCGGTGATAAGATAAGGGTTGAGAAGGCGTAATAGCAGGGTATTATGATGGTTAAGGCCATAAATATAGGTACTTTTACTGTCGACATAATAGCTTACGATCTACCTAGAATAGCTCCTCCAGGTGAGATAGTTTACGTAGAGAGACCTATAGATATGTACATAGGCGGTCATGCATCCAACGTATCAATAGATATGGTCAAATTAGGTGTAATTAGGGATGTAGTAGCTATTGGGGCTCTTGGCGAAGATATTTTCGCTAGGATAATACTTAACGAACTAAAAAGGTATGGCGTTAAGGTAGAACCACAAATAGTTAGGAACGTAGGTACAGCGCGTAACGTCATACTAGTAGTTAAGGGAGAAGATAGACGTTTTCATATATATGAAGGTGCTAATCCATATCTGAACCATAAACATGTGATGAACTCATTAATCAGCTTAAAACCCAAATACATGTACCTAGCTTTAGGTGTTTCTAGGAATCTTGATAAAAATATTGAGAAGGTAATTAGAGAAGCTAGAAGGCTAGGAGTACTCACGTTGGTTGATATAGCATACGTTAATGAAACAGCTATTGAGGCTTTACGTGGAATAATCAGCGATGTTGATATAGTTCATCTAAATGAGTATGAATTAAGAATGTTGTTCAATATCCCCAGGAGTTTAGACTTACTAACCGCGCTCAAAGAACTTGTAAATGTGAGTCCTAAATTACTAACTATTACGTTAGGTAGTAGAGGGCTTATAGCATTAACTAAAGAGGGCAAATTAATGATTCAGCCATCCTTTAATATAACACCAAAAGATCCTACAGGTGCCGGTGATGCCTTCTGTGCAGGTATGTTGACATTTATGGAGTTAAGAAGGTTAAACATCATGAATTTAAGCGATAATGATTTAAAGGAGTTATTGCTCTTTGCTCAAGCATCAGGTGCTTCAGCAACACTTGCAGCAGGAGCGACTACAGCTGTAAGTAAAGAAGTAGTTGAGGAATTGATAGAGGATCAGGGAGGGAAGATAATTTCTTCTTCTAAACTAATAAACCTGAAATAATGAGGCCATAATGCTTTTAACTAAATGACTAAATCAGTGCTTATATATAGCTTGTGAAGTTTGGAATAATATATATTACTTCTTCAAGGTAAGTCTTTTGAGGTGAATCCTGTGCAGGCCTTGAGTGAACGTTGGGGTAGACCTATACTTAATAAGTTTGGTAAAAAGATTTACCTTGATCAAATGACTACAAGGGAGATTGAGGAGAGGATTAAGGAGAATGATATAATATTCTTACCTGTAGGATCTACTGAGGCCCATGGTCCTTTTGCACCCGTTGGTGAAGACACAATAATAGGTGTTAGTATTGCTGAGAAAGTAGCTTACGAGACAGGTGCCACCGTGGCTCCACCAATATTTTATGGTAGCCATCCAAGTCATCATTACGGTGTCAGAGGCACTGTACCTGTAAGAGCTACCACACTCATAGAGTATGTATCAGATGTGATTAAATGGCTCTCAAATATGGGGTTTAAGAAGATAATTATATGGAATAGTCATGGGCAGGAATACGTACTTCCTATAGCTAAGGATGTGGCAATAATTGAGAAAGAAGTGCATGCATTGATATTAGTTACTAGTTGGTGGAAGTGGGTTCAGGACATATTAAGGAAAGCAGGTACAGGTGAGGAGATAGCTCCAGGAATGAGACTTGAGACACCCTTTGTTCACGCTGATGAGGTTGAAACTAGCGTTACATGGTATGTAGCACCTGACCTAATAGATAGAGAATCACTCGAGAGGGAAGGTGAATGGGGAGTTATTAGGGTAATACCCTCTAAATGGGTTAATGCTGCAGGGAATGTATTTCCGGACAAACCGTTCAACTGGTATGATGTTAGCCACGCACCAGAACTTTACTACTACAAGAAAGGTTTTGTTGGATGGCCTAAGAAGGCAGACCCTAAGAAGGGTGAGGTAATCATTAAGAAAGTTGTTGAAAGGGTTGTAGAGTTCATTAATTGGCTAATAAAAACCTACCCTCCTGGTCAGATACCTAGGACATGGATTAGTAAGGAGGATCTATATTACAATAAGCCTAAGGAGTGGGTTGAACCACGGGGAGATTAAAAATCTTTATAAAATAGTTAATACATCATTTTTAAATCCATAATCGGTGTGAAGTATGGGTAAGTTCCTAAAATTATCAGCTGTTTATGCCTTAGCTAAGGATGTAGAATTCGACATAGTAATCCATGGTGAATTAAGAAATGTTGTTAAGTTAATGAGTGACCTGGGATATGAGGGAATCGAACTTAACATCCAAAATCCTTTCTATGTAAATGTGGCAAGCTTAAGGAAAGTTATTGAAGATTTTAATTTAGGTGTGGCAGCAATATCAACAGGTCTTTCCTACTTAACTTATGGGTACAACTTATCAAGTCCTAATAAGGAATTGAGAAGTAATGCTATAAAGTTCTTTAAGAAGTACATAGAGCTATCCGTAGATCTTAACTCGAAAAAAGTTGTTATAGGGCTAGCTAGAGGTAAGTGTGATAACGACATAGATTGTAGTAGGGCTAAGAAATTATTAAGGGAATCACTAGAAGTTCTTAACGACTATGCTAAACACCATAACGTCATTCTTCTCTTTGAACCACTTAATCGTTACGAGACTAAACTAGTGAATAAATTAAGCGAAGCGGTAGAGTTAATCAGAGGTTTAAGTAACGTAAAAATACTACTAGATACCTTTCATACATTGCTTGAGGAACGTAATGTTTATGACGCAATAGAGTACGCAGGACCCTACCTAGGTCACGTCCATGTCGCTGATAGCAATAGGTTAGCGCCTGGTCTTGGTATGATTGATTGGGAAAGAGTTGTGTATAGGTTACTTAAAGTAGGATATAGAGGTTACTTAAGTATTGAAGCTAGAACTGAACCCAGTTTTAAGGATATGCTAATCATGAGTATTAAAACATTAAAACCCTTACTATTATGACGAAGACAGGGAAATATTATTTACATTTCTTAATGAATTAGGAAGTGGTGAAGCAAGTGCTGTACGTGGGAGTTAAGAAGGGTTCATATGAACTCATAGCTAAATTTCCTTATAAAGTAGGTATAGTCGTCTTCATGATCTTCCCAGAATTACTAAAGAGTGATACGGGTTTTAGCAATAAAGTAAAGACGTTAGTTGATGATCCATTCTTTGATTTACTTGAGATAAGCTTAGTTAATGAAAATGAGTGGAAAAAGACTATAGATTATGTTAAGAGTTCTAAAAGAAGTGTTGACTTTAGTTTAGGATTACAGCCTGAAATATTAGTGAGAGGTTACAATCCAAGTGCGTTAGATGAGAATGAGAGAAAGAAAGCTGAGGACATACTAACAAGGGGTGTTGATATAGCTGGAAGGAGAGGAATGAAGGCTGTAGCACTATGTTCTGGACCTAATGTTGAAGAAAGCCTAAGGAGTAAGGCACTGAAGTCTTTTAAGAGAACAATTTGTTCAATTGCTGATAGAGCTTCTAAGTATAGCTTACCTGTTTATGTTGAGACATTCGATTATCAATGGGATAAAAAGAGGTTAATTGGACCGCTAGATTTAGCAGCCAAATTTATTGAGGAAGTAAGATCTACTTATGGAAATGTTTATCTTCTATGGGATCTTAGTCATGCCCCCTTACTTAATGAGAAACCTGAAGACCTTAAGAACTACGCGGACCTCATAGGTCACATACATGTAGGATGCGCTAAGAAAGTAAATGATAAGCTTTATGATTGGCATCCAAGCTTCCATAGACCTGGGGCGATTAACACTGAGGAAGACTTAGCTAGATTACTTCAAGTACTCCATGATATAGGATATAGAGGTGCCATAAGCTTTGAAGTAAAGCCTGAAGAAGGTCAAAGCCCGTTAGAGGTTATTAACGTAGTTAAAGGCGTCCTTATAAGAGCTTATCAAGTATTTCTTGAAGGAATCCTTTAGGTATACACTATTTTTTACCAAAGCATCATTATTTAGGGTGAGTAAGTGCCCAGAGCATACTTAGGTCCTATACCTCATCCAGCCATTGGTACTAGAATCCCTGACATAGTAATTCCTCCAGTACTTAAGGCATTTAAAATGAGAGGTGTTGCAGGTACATTAATGCTGTCATATAATAGAGAGACAGCACCATCTAAGACGATAAGTGAAGGAAAACACATATTACTAGGACATACAGGCACATCCATTAAGGAATACATAAGTAAAGCATCAAGTTATGCTGATGAGTTTGGTGTTTTAATTGAAGTTGAAGCAGATCATTTATCACTTATGTCATCACCTGAGAGAGCTATAAAGAGAATAACTCATGGTGGGTTTGAATATGGACTAAGTGACGAAGAAATCAAGAATTCATTAACATATATCGAGGAAGAATTAAAAGAAGCTAATGAAGCAGGAGGAATCGATTTCGTAACTATAGATACATGCGAGCTTGTAGACTTAAGTATTGATAAAATTGATGAGAAAGATCTACTAGTACGTTATGAAAATGAGGTTGAGGAGGGCATCAGAAGAGAGTTAGAGAGGAGATACCTAGATAGGAGGTTTAGATTCTTCTTAAACAACGGTAAGGTATTTGAGATTAAATTTAAGCTTGAAGATATTGCTAGGTTATCATTAAAATATTTAAAGAGTATTGAATATGTAGTTAAGATTTACGAGATGGTTAAAAAGTATAATAAGAGGGAGTTTGGCGTTGAAATAGCATTTGATGAGTTACCTCAAGTGACTAAGCCAACGGAGTTATTCTTCTATATGAGTGAGTTAAGCAATAGAGGATTAACTATAGACTTCATAGCACCAAATATTGGTTTCATGAAGAGAGAGGATTATAATGGAGACTTAAGTGAATTAGCACAAAGAATAGACACGCTCTTAGCTGTCACTAAGTCATTCGGTGCTCTACTCTCATTTCACTCAGGTAGTGGTTCTCACCCATATAGCGATAAAGGCATTGGCGTATGGGAAACAATTAGGGACTCAAGTAACGGTATGATTAAATATAAGGTATCCGGTGTATACATACAGCTACTCTTGGAAATAATGAGTAGATTCCCTAAAGGTTCAAAGGTTAGAACCACCTATGAAGAAATATTTGATAAAGTATTTGAAACGGTTAAGAATTACGTCAAGAGTAAGAAGGAGTTATATAGTCATGAATTAGAGAGTATGATTAACGATTACGAAGTTCTGATCAGTAAGAGTCCAGAAAAGAGAAGAGATCCCAGAACTGATTTCTTTAGGCATTACTTCTTCCTATTTCAAGCAATCACCGATGAAAAAGGTAGGAGATATTTAAGAGATAAAGTAATAGAATTATACAATGAAAATAGTGATTTAAGAAATATTTATGAGAGGGAAGCAATAGAACTAACATTAAGGATCATTGATAAGTTAGGCTTCAAGGAAAATTATTTAAGGTTTTTAGCTAGGTAAAAACTAAAATTCTTCGTTTATAATATCATTATGAAGGCTTGGTGATTTAATTGCGTAAAATAGGTGTTGGTGTTGTAGGCTTAGGTCGTATAGGTAAACTCCATGCAGAGATTTTAAAGCTTAAAGTTAACAATGCTGAGTTAGTTGCAGTTAGTGATGTTGTTGAAAGTATCGCGAGGGATGTAGGTGAACGTCTCTCAGTTAAATGGTATACAGAATACGATAAGATGCTAAAAGATCCTAAAGTAGATGCTGTTGTTATATGTACCCCAACCTTCTTACATAAGGACATGATTATTAGAGCTGCTGAAGAAGGGAAACATGTATTTGTCGAGAAACCTTTAACGGTAACCACGCTGGAGGCTAAGGAAGTAATATCAGTCGTTAAGAAATATGATATTAAGTTACAGGTAGGCTATAATAGGAGATTTGACTACGCTTATCGGAAAGCCAAGAAAGATGTTGATGAGGGTAAAATAGGTAAGCCGATAGCGTTCATAAGTATTGCTAGAGATCCTGGAGCACCACCTGGATGGGCAGCAGACCCTAAACTCAGTGGTGGTATATTTCTCGACATGCTCTCTCACGACTTTGATATGGCTAGATGGATCATGTCATCAGAAATTACCGAAGTTTACGCTATTGGTGGAAACTACATATTCGAAGAGGTGAGAAGAAAAGGCGATTTAGACGTAGTGAGTATAATTTTTAAGCTCAGTAATAATGCTCAAGGCTTCATACATGGTACTAGGAAATTCCCCTATGGGTATGAGTTAAGAACTGAAATATACGGTGATGAAGGTGTAGTTTATATTGGGAGTAATATAGATAATATGTACGCTAAAGGTACTAAGAGTGGGTTAACATATCATGGAGCTCCCTGGTTTGAGAGGAGATTCTATGAAGCATACATCAATGAATTAAATGAATTCATAAAGACAATTCTAGAAGATAAAGAACCCCCGGTGACAGCTATCGATGGCTTAAGAGTTATTGAAATAGCTGAAGCTTGTTGGAAATCAATAAGGGAAGGTAAAAGAGTAAGTGTTGAATTAAGTCATTACTAATTAAGAGTTATAAAGTACCCTAAACAATCATTTTTCTTGGGTGATTCTACGGCTAAAATGCTTGCTCTCCTATTAAGAGCTGAATTCTCACCTAGACGTGAATATAGGATAAGTAATTATGAAAAAAGAACACATAAGGTCCGTGAAGGTAATAAGGTATGGAGATATCCTAAGATAGAGTTAGTTGAGAAGGATATCCCGAAACCTAAAAGTAAGGAAGTATTAATTAGAGTTAAGGCGGTTGGCATATGCGGAAGTGACTTACATATGGTTGAGACTGATAGTGACGGTTACATGATTTATCCAGGACTAACTAGATTACCCGTAGTTATAGGTCATGAATTTAGTGGTGTTGTTGAGGAGGTAGGTCCTGAGGTTAAGATGGTAAAACCTGGAGACATGGTTACATCTGAGGAAATGCTATGGTGCGGTGAATGTAATGCATGTAGGTTAGGTTTCGTTAATCACTGTACAAGACTTAATGACCCATCAGATCTTGAATACGGGGAGTTAGGTTTCACGCATGATGGTGCGATAGCCGAGTATGTATTAATACCTCATGAGAAGTACTTATGGAAGATAGATAGCCTTGTAGAGAGGTATGGGAATGAAGATAGAGCTTTCGAAGCAGGAAGTTTAGTTGAGCCCACGTCAGTAGCTTACCACGCTATGTTCAATAGAGCTACAGGCTTTAAGCCTGGAGGTTTCGTCGTTGTATGGGGTGCTGGGCCAATAGGTCTAGCCGCAATACAATTAGCTAAGGCAGCGGGCGCAAGTAAGGTTATAGCATTTGAGGTAAGTCCTGTAAGGATCGAGTTAGCGAAGAATGTTGGTGCAGATTATGTATTCAATCCTAACGAATTAATGAAGAAAGGTATTGAACCTTGGGAGAAAATACTTGAAGTAACTGATGGTGAAGGCGCAGATATGCATGTTGAGGCAGCTGGAGCTCCCCAACATACCCTGCCTCAGATGCAGAAGAGTCTAGCAATAGGAGGTAAGATAGCATGGATTGGTAGGGCACCTCAAGAGGTACCGATATATCTAGAGATATTTCAGGTAAGAAGAGCTCAGATCTTCGGTAGTCAAGGGCATTCAGGTTGGGGTACATTCCGAAATGTGATTAGACTTATGGCATCAGGTAAAATAGATATGGTTAAGATAATAACCAGCAGATTTAAATTAAGTGAGGCGCTAAAAGCGTTTGAGAGAGGTCATAAAAGGATAGACGGTAAGATAACGATAAAGCCGTAACTAAATCACGCTAATGATGAAAGAAAGCTTATATTTTATAATTACTACTTAATTTGGTGATTACTTGAAGCCTAAACTATTCATTACAAGAGAACTTTTCTCTGATGTTATTGATAAATTAAGTAAATATTATGATGTTGAGGTATGGGATAGGTATCAACCACCACCATATGAGGTACTCCTTAAGAAAGCTAAGGAAGTTGATGCTCTAGGCACATTACTTACTGATAAAATTGATTGTAATTTACTTCAGCAAGCTAAAAGACTTAGAATTATTGCTCAATACGCTGTTGGTTATGACAACATAGATGTTGAATGTGCTACTAGACTTGGTATATACGTAACTAACACACCAGGAGTTCTTACTGAAGCAACAGCAGAGCTTACATGGGCGCTACTAATGGCTGTGGCTAGAAGGATTGTAGAGGCTGATCACTTTGTTAGATGGGGTGAGTGGTGGAGGTTAAAGACTGGCTGGCATCCTAAAATGATGTTAGGTATGGAGTTAAAAGGAAAAACTTTAGGGATCATAGGTTTAGGTAGGATAGGTTCAAGAGTTGCTGAATTTGGCAAGGCATTTGGTATGAGGGTGATATACTATGATGTTGTTAGGAGAAAGGATCTAGAAGAAAAACTAGGTGTTGAGTATAGAGATTTAGATCAACTACTCCAGGAAGCTGATGTGGTATCAATACATGTACCCTTAACTAAAGACACTTACCACTTAATTAATGAGGAAAGATTAAAGAAGATGAAACGTTCAGCAATTCTGATAAATACAGCTCGAGGTGCTGTAGTAGATACTAATGCCTTAGTTAAGGCTTTAAAAGAGGGCTGGATCGCAGGAGCAGGTCTAGACGTTCATGAAAGTGAACCATTAGATCCTAACCACCCAATTACAGCGTTTAAGAATGTAGTTCTACTACCACACATTGGAAGCGCAACATACGAGACCAGGCATAAAATGGCTGAATTAGTAGCTGAGAACTTAATAGCCTTCTATGAGGGTAGGGAGCCGCCGACTTTAGTTAATAAAGAGGTCTTAAAGGTAAGGCCTCCAGGATTTAAATAACGAGTTTGTAAAAATTTGTTTAGAGTTTAAATTCAATAACCTTTCTTTTCCTATTAACCTCAGATATAGCTTCAACTATCTCCTTAACCTTCTCATTAGTTAATGCATCGATTAGGTCTTTAAATTCCTCATATTCTATAACGAATATTCCCTTAAATGAGTCCTCAAATCTTACATGTAGTGCTAGTCTCTCCGGCTCCATTCTCTTACTAGTTTCTCTCTTAGGTAGTTTAACTATTTCCACAACAGCTCTACCTACTTGGATAACTGGTTTTCTTTCCCAATCCTTCATAGACGACAATAGTTTCTCAAGTTTTTCAGAGAGTTTTTCTTCAGTTACTTTCTCCTCACTCATGACTCATCCCAATCTTAAATCCTTTTAGGATTAAATAAATTATTTAATTGTTAAGTGTAAGGGTCTATTAATGCTTTCACACCTCCTAACATTATTTCTTTAGTTACTACCTCTTCCTTACCTTCCTTAAACTTTTTAACTAAATCTATGATTGAAGTACTTAACATATTGTAAGGTAATGTGAATTTCTTATATGAAGCCCTATCAAGTATGTAGACCTTCCACTCTCTAATTATTTTCTCATGCTCAAGTCTCTTAAGGAATAGGCTTAGATTAAAGGCCTCATTTAGTGGTAGGTATGCCTCTACAAAACCTAAACCTAGTTCTGGGTTCATGTATGCATTTAGGAAGTATGGATGTGTTGTTAGTACTTTACAAACTCGATGTATGTCAGCAGGATTCCCTCTAATGACCAATGCGGTAATTACGGAACACACGCTCATTATCGGTATGACCATTAATTTAACTCCTCTAATAATTCCTCTTGCCTCAATGTGATTCTTGTAGTGTCTAAGTATCCTTATGTAATTTATGGGTATTGATGGGTTGAGTTCCTTATTAAGCTTCTCAGTTATTTTCTTTAGCGATATGAAGGGATCGAGTTCTAATTCTTTAAGTATGAATAAATCTATGTCATCAAACTTACCCCTTCTAACAACCTCTCGAGGCACAGACTCCCTAGGTGAAGCTATTATTGATCTAAAGAGATCATTCCAATCAAGGACTATCCTTCTTTCCTTAAGGTTATAGTATTTAGTTAGACTAGGCTTAGCTGGTAATGTATGTGTCAATCTAATAACTTCCTTAGGTTCCTTAGGCATTAGTGGGATGAGTTCATTAATGAATGCTTCACTCATATTACTAGGTACTAAGTAGTTAAGTAGAGTACCCCATGGTAATATTGGTGCATAACGTCTTAATGTTGATTTAAATATCTTATCGTAAGGTATGTACTCATCAAACAGCATAATTACGCTCTCAACACCTAATCGCTGAATATCTATTATTATGGTGAACGAGAATCCTTTACTCTTCAGTAAGTTCATAAACTTCCAGACAGTTGATGTATGTAATCCCATGTCCTCAGCTACTCTAGTTATTTCAGGTATGAACTCGTAACTTTGGATTTGCTCTATGAAGTTTAGTAGTGATGGGTTTATGTATCTTTTCATTAATGAGAGAGTCTTAATTTTTTCAAACAATTCCCTCTCGAATGAGGGAATATCACTACCCTCCTGACTCATCTAACTAGCACCTTTAAGCTATACGATCCATTATTAATTCTAGGAGAAAAATAAAAAGTATTTCAGTGGAACATATTAATGATTTCATGCATATACCCTATTTCAACCTTAAGAATTTACGTGTGAGACTACGATACTCTAATTTAGTGATTAGGGAGTACTTAAGGAAATAATTAAATAATTCATCTTTAAGGTTATAACGTCCTCTCCTCTTTGAAGAAGATCTTACCTAGAGATAAGGGGGGTGATAATTTTCTCCTTAATGGTGTCACCATGAATATTGTCATTGCTGCTATAGCAGCGATGAAGGGTGTCATCTTGGCTATTTCGGGGCTTAGATTATATGCAGCTTGAAGTAGGTATTGATAAGTTAGTAATGTTGCAAACGCTGTTGATGTAAGCATTGTTAATACTGGGTGTCTACCAGATGAGAGCGATATTGCGAATGCTATCCATCCATGACCCATACCATGCATTTGTTGCCATGTAGGGAGCCACACAAGTTCAAATATAGCTGCACCTATGCCTATGAGTGCATAACCTATAGCTCCAGCTAGCAATCTAATCTTAAGTACGTCAATACCTAACGCGGAAGCAGCATGAGGATCTTCACCTGAAGCTCTTATTGCTGCCCCTAGCTTTGTACCCTTAAGTATGTAAAGAAGTGCTAGACAAGCCACTATAGATACCAAGAGAAGAGTCACATTTGTTAATGGTGTTCTAGGTATGTTAATATTAAATTCAATATTTGTCATTTTAATTTCCCTAAACCTAAATACGGCGGGATTACCTATTAATGCCCCTAAACCATAACCAAGAAACATGAGGGAAAGTCCTGCAGCACCATGGCTTATAGGGAGCTTAGTTACTATAAAGGCTAGTAGTATGCCAAATATTGATGCTGTAAGCGCTGATGTGAATATGGCCATGTACGGATTACCCATATAAACAGCTGAGGCGTAAGCTACGGCAACACTTAAATAGAATACTCCATCAATTGCTAAGTTAAGAACACCCGATTTCTCAAAGAATCCGTGACCTAAAGCTGTTAAGTAGTATGCCGTAAATGCGGGTGCTACAGCTAATATGGATTGTATTATCGTATCCATGACTTAACCCCTCATCAACTTAATTCTGTACTCACTAAACACTCTTAATACCGTGAAGGTTACTAGTATAGTCCCTATGAAGAGATACGTTACTGCTATACCGCCAACACCAGCTATTTGTAATAACCTACCAGCTTGATTGAGAGAACCTATTATGAAGGCAATAATGGGCACTGCTCTTAAGTCAAGCATGGATAGCCAAGCAACTAAAATTGCTGTATAGCCTAGGTATGGAGTATGGGTTTCAATGGGATAGCTTATCCTATGTAGGTACCCAGCTAATTGTGCTGCACCAACCATACCGGAAATAGCGCCACTAATTGTTAGTAAAGTAATTGTGAGTAGCTTAACGTTTACACCAGCAGCTTTTAATGCTTCAGGATTTGATCCTAAAATCCTAATCCTAACACCTAGTGCTGTTTTATAGAGTAATACATATGCAAATACTAAGGTAATTACCAATAGTAGAATTTCTTCATAAGTTATCGTTATACCGCGGATGGGAAGTGTTGAGAAATACGTTGATTCAGGAATTAAGTCCGTCCTTATATATCCATAAGTATGTTTCCCCTTCCAAGGACCTCTAACTAAGTAATTCAATATGTAATATGCTACGTAATTCATTATAAGCGTTGAAGCGACCTCATCAATAGATAAGTAAGCCTTAAGTATACCTGCTATTAAACCCCATGCACCTCCTAGGATTAAAGCTAGGACCACCATCATTATTTTACCTAATACTGGTGATGAGCTTAGATTAGTGAATAAAGCTACATAAGCAGCTGCTAACATACCCATAGCTATCTGCCCTTCAGCACCGATGTTCCAAACAGCTCCCTTAAACGATATTATTAATGCCGTACCAAGTATCGTTAAGAGTATGAAATCTCTCAATGTTTCTAACGATACAAAGCCCTCACCAACATATGTGAAGAACTGACTTGGTGGTATGTTCATTAATAAGTAAAGTACGAGAGAGGCCAATAATACACCAATGATTATGGATAGCGAAGGTATTAGCACGTTCCCAAGAGGTAAGGGTTTGACCCTTCTAACTACAGTAACACGCATTACTTAACCACCATAAGTTTCTCAACTTCCTCTCTCACAATTCTCCCTTTAGGAATTAGACTTACAATCTTTCCAGAATTCATTACTGCGACGTAATCACTCAATTGAAGGACTTCATCAAGATCCTCAGATATTAGTAACACTGCTGTTCCCTCCTCCCATGCCTTTCTTTTAATCATTTTCCTAACTTTCATAGCTGTAGCTTCATCAAGTGCTCTTGTTGGATTATATGCTATTAACAATTTCCTCGCAATACTTAGCTCTCTAGAAACAAGAACCTTCATTATGTTACCGCCAGATAGTAGCTTTATAGGTGTTTTTGTTGAGGGAGCTACAATATCGTATTCACTAATTAGTTTTCTTGCTAAAGATCTTACATAGCTCCATCTAACTATCCCCCTCGCAATACATGGTAGCATAGCTATATTATCCTCAATACTACCATCAGGAGCTACACCATGCTTCAATGGTGAATCGGGAATATATCCAACACCTAACTCCCTAACCTTTACTGTATCCTTGTTTGTTACGTCATGACCATCAATTATAATCTTACCCTTTACGACTTTCCTCAAACCCATAATTGATTGTGCTAACTCGTTCTGACCATTACCAGCTACACCAGCTATACCTAGTATTTCACCTCTATGAATATTGAAGCTAACACCCCTTACAGCATAAGTACCATGGTCACCTAGAACCCATAGATCCCTGACTTCAAGTACAACTTTATCCCTTACTAATGCCTTTATTTGCTCTTCCACGTAATAATTTATTTCTTTGATTCTTTTTCCGAACATCATCATCCTAACTTCATCTATAGAAACCTCATTAGGTCTAACTGTTCCAACAACTTTACCTAACCTTAACACAGTAATTCTATCAGAAACTTCTAGTGCTTCACGAATCTTATGTGTAATTAAGATTACTGAACCTCCTTCTAGGGTAAACTTTCTTAGGAATTCATAAAATCTTCTTTTCTCATTGGAGGGTAGGAGTGTTGTTGCTTCATCTATCATTAATACTTTAGCACCTAATAGTAAGGCTTTAAGTATCTCAACTAGTTGTTTTTGAGTATAGCTAAGTTTCCACACTTCAACATTAGGGTCTATCTCAATACCTAATTCCTCACTCAATTCTCTTAATTTTCCGTAAATCCTTCTTATGGGGGTCATTAAACCTAACTTAGTGAGTCCCAATATGAGATTTTCAGCTATAGTTAATTTATCAATTAACTGTGGATTCTGTGAAACAAGTGCTAATCCATGTTTTAACGCGTCAATAGGAGATGTTATTACAACCTTTCTTCCATCAATGTATATCTCACCGCTATCGGGAGTGTATATACCGTAGAGTATCTTAACTAATGTTGATTTACCAGCACCATTCTCTCCCAGTAATCCGTGAATTTCACCATACCTTAATTCAAAGTTAACATTATCTAGAGCTGTAACTCCAGGAAACCTCTTCGTTAAGTTCTTAACTTTCAAAACTATGTCATTCATTAATTCATCCCTTCCTAAATAATAGCTTCAGATATGTGAGGACTTTAATATTGTGAGGTATATATCTGTTAAAAATAAATTCATGATTTAATACTAATTCTATTAAATAAATCATCTTAACTCCTTACCCACCAGCTCCTAAATATACAACCCAGTCAACAAACCACTGCATATTCCATAAGTCATCATGACCTAGGATAACACCCTCAGGTATCTTAACCTTCACCTCAGGATTATCCTTCATGTATCCAGTTAACGGACCTGTGAATGGATCAAATATCGGTGCTATCCTATACTTCAGTTCATGTTTCTTACCTACTACAATATCTATGAATGTTACATTCTCATACTTATGGGTTATAGCTTGACCTTGTAGGGGCTGCTCTAATGGTGCAAACTTCATCTGATAATATCTCTTCATCACTAAATCGTAAACACTTAGTGTCTCACCAGTTAACTTATCTTTAACCTTAATCTCCTTAAGCATAGGTATGAACTTTGGATTAATCCTCATTACAGTACCATTCTCAAACACATGACATCCTAAATCTACAGCACCTGTATTTAGTAGGTACCAGTAATCTACATCCTTAAGGTTGTAAGGTGTTAATATACCAGCCTTTACTTTTGCTAATATGTCAGCATATATGACCTCCCACCTAACTAATTGACCACTAACAACCACATCAGGTCCATAAACATAGCCCGGACTGTAGTGGCTGAATACGTAAACAGGACGTTCTGGATGTTCCTTAGTCCACGACTCAGCAAACTGTATTATAGCTGTTGAGTCCTCAGTATACGCTATTACGTCAACACCATACTGTGTGACCAACGTTCTTGCAGCCTCAGTTGCTCTATCTGGTGCAAACCAAGCACCTATTTCAATCACATAGACCTTTATGTCCTTACCTAGCTGTTCACCAACCTCCTTAGCACCTATAGCGAAAGCATTTATGTGCCTGACAACCTCAGGTATGGTGAATGCAGCAACATACCCTATCTTTCCAGTACGGGTTAAAGCACCAGCTATTAAGCCATTTAAGTAGTAGACTTGATATAAGTCAGCGAAGTATGTAGCCATATTAGTCCACCTCTTATAACCACTACAATGGAAGAACATGACATCTGGATGTTTCTTAGCCTCTTCTAAAGTACCGTCCATAAACTCGAATGAGGTGGTGAATATCACGTTGTAACCCTTAGCTATTAATGTCTCTATGGTCTCCTTAAGTGCAGCCTCACTAACTGATTCAACATATGTAGTCTCAAGCCAGTCTTTATAGAGTGAAGCAACAACAGCTCTACCCAAGTCATGCATATATGACCAACCGAAATCACCTACAGGTCCTACGTATATCCATGCAGCCTTTATCTTCTTTGGCGGGATCCATGTGGGTATGGCAGGTGTTGCTGTAAGAGTTACAGTCGTGGTTATTGTCTTAGTTATTGCTGTTACTGGGGATGTTACAGTAACAGTTGCTGCTCCAGCACCCAAAGTAGTTGTTACCGTTGTAGTACTTACTACGGTCGTAGTTACAGTTTTAGACGGAGCTACGGCCGTACCTGAATAAAACGCGGCAATAGCTACAATCACGATTGCAATTATGAAGCCAGCCCATACCTTCGTCTCAACCACTTATGTACCACCATGAGAAATTTGAACATAACCCTTATAAGTGTAGCTGGGCGCTAAATAAGCAGCTTATGTAGTACTCTCAAATATGGTATTACATTTATTTAACACAATTATGTTAAGTAGTTTAAATACTAATTATTCAAAATTTTCAAATGGAGAAAAACTTTAATCCATATTATTTAGACTTATAAGGGAATATGGCTAAGGCGCTCGTTGTCATTATGAATAAAGATAATGCTGAAGGTTTAATGAAATGCCTGAAGAGCTTAACTATGCAGTTATGTGGCATATGTAGAAGTTTTGACGTACTTATTATTGACGGAGGCTCAAGCGATAATTCTCATGAAGTAGCTAGTAAGTTTAAAGAGAAATACCCCTGTATAAAATTTGTTATTCAGAAGGTTAAGGGTGGTGTAGGTCCTGCACGAATAGAGGCAATACACTATGCGTTAAAACATAGCTATGACTTAATTATCTGGGGTGATTCTGAAAATATCTATGATCCCAACTATGTAAGTAGGATCTTAAAGTACATATATGAGAAGGGTTGCGATATCGTTTCAGGTAAGGCTGTAATAGACATTGAGAGAAGTGTTTGGTCAAAAATCTTTTTCTGGTACCATTCACTCCATCTATTCCTTAAAAGCCTATCAAAAATACATGCACCAGGAAATAACAAGGCAGTGAGAACGTATATCTATAAGTACGTTAATTACCCTCCAATTTCACGAAGTGATGATTATTACTTCACATACTTACTACTTAAGAAGGGACTCATTAAGAGAGTCAAGGTATGTCACGATGATAATGCTAAACTTCTAGCCTCCATACCAAGTACCTTCAGTGATGTTCTGAAATGGCAGAAAGCACGTGTTAAAGGCTTAATTGAGGGAGCATTAATAATTGGTAGGCCTCCACCCCTAGATACATATGCTTGGATTCTTTTTTCATTAGCACCTTTCGTAGCGATAATGTTATTACTTACGGGACATCTAACACTATTCACTATAGCTTTAATTTTAATATTGATATCCATACTTATATTACTAATGATATTCTATAGATTAATAACTCATCATAATGTAATAATGGGTCATGGTAACCACTACTTAGTACCATTTCTTGGTATCATAGGTGCTTACCTACATGGTATCCTCACGCTATACTATATAATATATTTCACATTCAAGATTAAGCTACTTAAGATTGATATACTTAAGAAGATGAGTAAAACCTTAGAAATATTTAAGTTAAGTCCTACACTCATAACGCTTAAGAAAGATATTTTTGGTATGAGGCGATAGTCTGTAGGGAATGTCTTGAGTACTGAGGAATTACTTAGTAAGGAATTAATTAGTGACGTAATTAATTATGCCCGTAAAGTCCGTACGGTAGTTAAGGCATTAAGAGACGGTATAAAACTACTCAATAATGTAAGAGCTGGTGAAGCTATAAGAACATTAGCTAATGGTATAAGAGCTGATACCGAAGCTGATAATATTAGGAGGAGCATCATACTAAAGATAGGTACTGAAGTTAGAAGGGGCTACGTAAGAGAGTGGGTAGCTAGGCTTATTAGGAGATTAGACTTAGTAGCTGAATCAGCTAAGGAGGCTTCAAGGTACTTAACCATAATACCTTACCTTGAAATGCCCGATGAAGTTAGGGATGTAGTTGAGGAGTTAAGTAAGCTAGCTATGGATTCCATGGACTTAATACTTGATGGGCTTGAGGCTTTATTTGAGCATGATAAATCGAGAGCTATAAGCTATGCTGATAAGGTTGAGGAAGTTGAGGAGCTAGCTGATAAGGTCATAGTTAATGGAAGGAAGTTATTAGTAATGTATGGTGAGAGAATAACCAATCCAGCAATAATAATTATGGTTAAAGACTTTCTTGAATCGCTTGAGAATATAACTGACTACGCTGAGGATGCAGCGGATTATATTAGAACGTTAGCATTAAGAATGGAGGATTAGTTGTTCTTACAATATAGAACTAATTATGAAATACACACCTGCTGACATAAACATAACTACCGGTACAGCAATTATCCAAGTACTAAATATCCTTAACAATGTCTTGATGTTAACATATCTAACTCCTTTAGCAAGACCTACACCCGCTATAGCACCAACTATTGACATAGTTGTTGATACGGGCATGCCTAGTCTCGTAAATATAAGTAAGGGGATTGACGCAGAGATTTGAGCAATGAAGGCAGATGTATATGTTAGTGTGGTGATCTCCTCACCAAGTGTACCAACAACTCTATAACCCCATGACATAATACCTATAGCAATGCCTGATGCACATAGCAGTAAAGCATGCATGTCAACACTAACTGTCAAAGGTATGTAGCCCTTACTTGAAGCCAATATTATCGCTGTCAATGGTGCAGCACTCTTGGCTACGTCATTTGCACCATGACTAAATGCTATGGTGGCTGCAGCGAAAGTTACTAATACCTTGAGTATAGTATTAGAAGACTCCTTAGTATCACTCCTCTTAATTATCAAAATTCTAGTGAAGATTAAGAACATTAGGAAGGATGTAAAGCCTAATAACAATGAAAGTATTAAGGCGTTAGTGTAAGCTGTAAAGACCTTGCCGTAAAGGAGTAGGAAGGATGTTGAAAATACTATCAGGAACAATGATGAAGCTCCTGCATATGGTAGTAACTTCACATTAGCTAACATTCTGCTATAGAATCTTTGAAGAAGTACTGCCACAATTGCTGAGAAGAAAGGTAATATTGCCCATGAAATGAAAATGTAAGCTACGGTATCCCATAATATGCCATTAATACCTAGTGTCACTAGACCAAAACCTATGACAGCACCAACTATTGCCATCGAGATGGACATGGGCATTTTCATGATTGATGCTATAAGCATCCACAAGCCTGTAGATAGAAGTGATGAGAGCATACCGTAAATAATGATTTTAGGGTTAGTTATTAGCTCAATATTCACTATACCACGCATTATGGTTTCAGATACAAATGATCCGAAAAGTATAGCGCCCACAAAATCTGCTATTGCGGCAATTACTAATGCCTTTCTAAGATCTATAGCTCTAGAACCAACAGCGGTACCTATTGCATCAGCAGCATTATTAGCACCATTATTCCAGGCAACAAAGAACGCTATTAAACCTCCGATGATTATCCATATCACTTCCACTCTTAAATGCCCCTCTTTCAGGCTACTGAAATCATATGTTAAAAATCTTACTCAAAATATAGCATTTAGAGAGCTAAAGACATAGGTAACTAAGTAGTTAAGCTAATTCTTACACATTTTTATTTCTCATACGTATAATAGTGTACGGACTCAGACATGAGTGTGTAGGGGTTTATAATGAGGAAACCAAGAGAGGAAATTATGAAACGTTATGTTGAGGGAGCTATAATTTCCGCTTCAAGATTATGGAGACATTGGATGAGAAGGGGGTTAAGTAGTGATGAAGCACTTAAAAGAGCCATTAAACAAGCATACAACATGATAAAGTCTTCGGGACTAAGTATGGATAACGCATTGAGTACGTTAAAGGATTTAAGAAGGATTACTGACGAACTAATAAGGCTCATAGAGGAGGAGGTACGTTAGGTAAGAGTGGATAAGACTTAATTACCACATATCCTACTACATGTTACATAATCGTAGCCATAGTCGTAGCACATATTAAGGCACTTAAGTGATTTCCTTGATGACATTTTCACCTTAATTCTAATACTCTTTGTAACTATGGGTTTAAATATGCTATCTAAGTTATGCTTCATTATAACATCATGTACTCCACTCTTAAACCTTCTTATTTTTAGCATTTCCTTTAAGCTATCCAGCTTAGATCTTAACATCTTACTCACCTTTTCTCCCTATATATATTTAGCTCCATATATATTAAAGGTAGAGTACACATTAGTGTATACTTGTGTACTAGTAGTGTATTAAGTATCAAGCTACTGAAGTTCTTGATATGATTACCCCATATTAAAATATAAAAATTGAAATATTCATTAACCTACAAACATCAGGTAAATCTAACATTTAATATTTCTCCCCATATATATTCGGGGAGCTATGGAGATGTACGTTTTAATATTAATTATATACGTTGTTTTAATAGCTGTATCTATCGTTGTTGCCGCGATAATAGATATTGTAAGGAGGGTATTGAGGTGGCTTAAGTAATGGTGGTTGAACTATATGCTCAATTAAATATAAGTGATTTATTAATTAAGATTTTCGGGATTGCATCATTACCTCCTAATGAAATAATTGCTAGATTAACATTAGCCCTAATTGGTGCTCTACTGCTGTATCTAGGCTATAAGAAGGTTTTGGAACCATTGATTATGATTCCAATGGGTATAGGCATGGTGTCAGCAAATCTAGCATACATCATTGGCATAGGTAATCCTCATGTTAATATGGACTTTACAAATCTAAGTAATAACTTCATCTACTGGCTACAGCCATTCTATACATTTATGTTTAGTAATGGTCTAATAGCATGCTTAGTATTCTTAGGTATTGGGGTTATGACCGACATTACATTCCTAATGGCTAGACCCTATGTAAGCTTTATACTAGCCTCATTTGCTGAGTTAGGTACTATATTAACATTACCAATAGCTGTTGCATTAGGCTTTAACCTTAGACAAGCAGCTGCAATAGCTTTAATTGGCGGTGCTGATGGTCCTATAGTTCTTTACTCATCACTAAGGCTGGCTCCTGAGTTGTTTGTACCGATAACACTTGTAGGTTATTTATACTTAAGCATGCTTTACCTATTTCAGGAAAAGCTTGATGAACTAACAATACCTAAGAGAATGCTAATGACCTACATGGACATTAGAGAATTACCTAAGATATCACCTAGAGAGAAGCTGGCTTTCTCAGTGATTATAACAGCCATATTAAGTTTACTCTTCCCTCAAGCATCACCACTCATAATATCGTTCTTTGCTGGTGTCATCATTAAGGAGGTGGGTATAAGTAGGTATGTAAAACTGATGGATGAAGTAATACTGTCACTATCCACTTTCCTACTAGCCTTCATCCTAGGAACGTTGACTACTGTTGAGGTAATTCTTAAAGGTGAAGTACTTAAGATATTGATACTTGGAATTTTAGCATTAACACTCTCTAGTATTGGGGGATCTATCGGCGGTATCGTAGTTTATTATTTAAGTAAGGGCAGGATAAACCCATTATTAGGTCCTGCAGCCGTGTCTTGCGTACCAACAACAGCTAAGATAAGTCAAAAGGTAGCTTTAAAATATAATCCAAGAAACTACATACTAGCATTCGCTATGGGACCCAACATAGCTGGTGTTATAACGACAGCTATAATAGCTTCAATATATATAGCTTTATTCACTTAATTCTAACTAAGGTGTTAACACTAATATTTTCGGTCTCCAACACTATTCTTGGCTGCTATCATGGTTGAGGTAATTAAGTCTAAACTAGAGAAGTTACGTGAAATTAAAGCTCAAGCACTTTTAGGTGGTGGTAAAGAAGCTATTGAGAAGCAGCATGCTAAGGGAAAGCTAACGGCTAGAGAGAGGATAGAATTACTTGTTGATAAAGATTCATTTCTAGAGTTTGATATGTTAGTACGTCATAGAGCTACTCAATTCGGTATGGATAAGAGGTTTGCATATGGTGATGGGGTAGTTACAGGCTTAGCCAGAATTAATGGTAGGAGAGTCGTTGTTATAGCCCAGGATTTCACCTTCATGGGTGGTTCCTTAGGCGAGATGCATGCTGCAAAAATTGTTAAGGCTATGAACTATGCTCTAAGTATGGGTGTCCCCGTAATATTCCTGAATGATTCGGGTGGTGCTAGAATTCAAGAAGGTGTTGATTCACTGAAGGGTTACGGAGACATATTCTACATGAATGTTATGGCTTCAGGTGTCATACCTCAAATAGCTGCAATCATGGGTCCATGTGCGGGTGGCGCAGTATATTCACCAGCACTTATGGACTTCATAGTAATGGTTAAGAAGACTTCATTCATGTTCGTAACAGGGCCTAGAGTTGTTAAGGCAGCTATGGGTGAGGAGGTCACCGAGGAACAATTAGGTGGTGCAGATGTTCATGCAAGTAAATCTGGTGTTGCACACTTTATCGCTAATAATGATGAGGAGGCTATAAACATAATAAAGAAATTATTAACATACATACCAAGTAACAACGCTGAGGATCCACCCATAGTGAAGACTAATGACCCACCTGACAGGGAGGACCCTGAATTAGACACTATAGTCCCGGAGGATCCAAATAAGCCTTACGACATGTTAGAGATAATAACTAGGGTCCTAGATAAAGGATCTTTCTTTGAAGTCCATAAGTATTGGGCTAAAAATGCTATCGTAGGTTTTGGTAGGTTAAATGGTAGGTCAGTATGCATCATAGCTAATCAACCAGCATACTTAGCAGGTGCTTTAGATATCGACTCATCAGATAAGATAGCCGGCTTCGTTAGATTTTGCGATGCATTTAATATACCTATAATAACGTTTGTTGACGTACCTGGATTCCTACCAGGTACTAGACAGGAGCATGGCGGCATAATAAGGCATGGAGCTAAAATACTTTACGCTTATAGTGAAGCAACCGTACCTAAGCTCACAGTAATTGTTAGGAAGGCCTACGGTGGTGCATATATAGCTATGGGTTCTAGGCACTTAGGTGCTGACTTCGTTATCGCCTGGCCAACGGCTGAGATAGCAGTTATGGGTCCTGAGGGTGCTGCTGAGATAATATTTAGGAAGGAGTTAAGAGCAATAGCGGATCCAAATGAGAGGAAGAAGAAATTGGAAGAGTTAATTAAGGAGTATAGAGAGAATGTAGCAACACCCTACGTTGCAGCTAGTAGAGGTTATATTGACGACATAATTGAGCCTAGAAAGACAAGGCCAGTATTGATTAAAGCACTTGAATACCTCTTAACTAAGAGGGAGATTAGGGTTTGGGTACCACCTAAGAAGCATGGATTAATACCTATGTAGGTGTTAGACTTGATATTCAGGAGGAAAGAAGAAGTTAGTAAGGAAATACTTGCAGCTGCTGTGGCTGCTGTAGAGCATTACATGAAAAGTAAGAGTGTTAAGGAAGAGGAAGTAGCAGCGACAATTCCTCAAGTTCAGGAGTTAACAAGTGTAAGTTCTTTCTCCTCTTGGGTCTCTATATGGAGATATGAAGTCTCTCAACAACTATGTAGAAGGGGTGGTGTCAAGTCTTGGCGAAGTATAAGGTGAGAGTAGGCAGTAAGGAGTACAGTGTTGAAGTTGAGGAGAGAGGTGGAGGTACTTTCATAGTTAATGTCGAGGGTAAAGTTCTTGAGGTTAAAGTTGTAGGTACGGAAGAGGTAAGTGTTACAGAAGTCAAGGAGGTAAAACCTAAAGCTGTAAGTGTTGAAGGTAAAGTAGTAACTGCTCCAACACCAGGTAAGGTTGTAGAATTAAGAGTGAAACCTGGTGATGCTGTTAAGGAGAATGATGTTGTAGCTGTACTAGAGTCCATGAAAATGAATATAGAGATATATGCTGGTTATAACGGGAAGGTTAAGGAGGTACTAGTGAAGCCCGGTGACTTTGTCGACTTAGGTCAACCAATAATAGTTATTGAGTGATTAGGTGACCTCATGGCTAAATTACCCTTTCAAGTTAAACCTTTCATCATAGGTATGGTTCATGTAGGACCCCTACCTGGTACACCGCTATATAAGGGGAACTTTGATGAGATTGTTAAGAACGCAATTAGAGATGCAAAAACGTTAGAGGAGGGCGGAGTTGATGGAATAATTATAGAGAATTTTAATGATAAGATATACCGTATAAGCAGGGCTGATCCCGCGGTTACGTCATCAATGACGCTAATAGTTAATGAGGTTAGAAAGGAGGTATCGATACCTATAGGTATTAACGTTTTACGTGACTGCGTACTTGATTCATTAGCCATAGCTTATGTAACTAAATCCTCATTTATAAGAGTTAACGCCTTAGTTGAAACTATAGATGCGCCTGAAGGAATATTAAAGCCCTCAGCCTATAAACTCAATATGTATAGATCGATCTTGGGAGCATGGAATATTGCTATTCTTGCAGATATTCATGTTAAGCACGGAAAGCCGTTAACAGGGCGCGATATTGATATTGTAGCTAGGGAGGCTATTGAAAGAGGGTTAGCTGATGCTGTAATAGTTACTGGTCGTATTACTGGTGAAGCTATTGATTTAAATGACTTAGTTAGAGTGAAGAAGGTGGTTAATACACCCGTAATTATTGGTAGTGGTTTAAATCCTGACAACGCAAAGGAGCTGCTAAGATATGCTGATGGAGCAATTGTGGGAACGTATTTCAAAGCTAATGGCAGGGTAAGTATTGAAAAAGTTAGGAGATTTATGAATGTAATTAAGGAACTTCGAAGGAAATTTGATTAAGTCCTTTTAGATCTTATCCTTTCTAATATCTCTTTAGCCTTATCGTACCTTATTACACCTTCTTTAAGCATCTCTTCGACAACCTTGTCCACCTCATCACCTACGGCACCAACACTTATAGCTATCTGCCTTGCATGTAGCTTCATATGACCTCTCTGAATACCTTCTGAAGCTAACGCTCTTAACGCTGCTAGATTTTGGGCAAGACCTACCGCTCCCATAACCTCAGCTAGTTCCTTAGCGGATTTGACCCCTAAGATCTTTAATGATATTCGAGCTATGGGATTAGTTCTTGTCGCTCCACCAACTATGCCTACAGCTATAGGTAACTCTAGATATCCTATAAGGTCACCATTCTCATCAAGTTCCCACCTACTTAATGGTTCATATCTACCCCTCCTAGCTGCATATGCATGTGCACCAGCTTCCAATGCTCTAGTATCCTGGCCTGTAGCTAGCGCAACAGCTATTATCCCATTCATTATCCCTTTATTATGTGTGGCAGCCCTATATGGATCAGCTGCTGCGAAAGCCCAGGCATAAACTATACCTTCAGCAACTTCCTTACCTCCAACAGCCTCCTTAGGTACTCTAGTCCAAACCCTAACTAGTCTCTTATCAGCAAGGTTTGAAACTATTCTTAAATAAACTTTACCTCCAGTCCACTTCTCTATGTATGGTGCTACCTTCTCAGCCATAGTATTTACGGCGTTAGCTCCCATGGCATCCTTAACATCAACTATCAAGTGAGTTATTACCATAGGTCCTAAAGGTGAATTTATTACTCTAACCTCAACATCCTTAACACCACCACCAAGCTTTACTAGGATAGGGTCAACACTATTGGCTATATCTATTATCTCACCTTTCTTCTCAAGTATCTTATAGGCTGCTACATATGGATTACTAACCTTAACTAGCTGTATCTGTGAAATCATTAATTGCTCAGAAGCCATTGCATGAAGACCACCACCCTCTCTACACATCTTAGCTCCATTAGATGCTGCAGCAACGACTGACGGCTCCTCAATGGCCATAGGTATGAGATAATCTTTACCGTTAATTAAGAAGTTGGTAGCTATACCTAAGGGTAATTCCACAGTTCCAATAACATTCTCAATCATTCTTTCAGCAATATCTATGCTTAAGGCACCAGTCTTTATTAATAGACTAACTTCCTCATCACTTAAGCCTGCAAATTCCTTAACAAGTTTGACCCTTTCTTCAAAACTTAACTTGTGGAAACCGGGTATCCTAGAGGTCTTTCTTATACTCATTAATACCACCAAATAGCTCTACATCTTCTCCCTAAAGTTAATTCTGGCTAATTTGGAATGCTTTAGAAACTCCTTATATTTACTTATTGACTTAGTTTCCTTAGGATTAATTCCTTTAGATAAAGCTAACTTAATCGAAGATATACCGAATACCTTAGACCAGTAAATTATGTTTGTCAAATAATCGTCACTAATGTTTATTTCTACATTCTTAACCTCATGACCATAATCTCTCAAGTGTTTCCAAACGTAATTCAGTATCTCACTACCATCGTTTAGTACTATTGCTTTAACATTACTATACCTACTTTCCCAACCAACTATGTCATTATGACCCCATTCAGGAATAACTTCGACTTTGGATATGAGTTTAGCATTCTCATTGAACTCATTCTTACATCTCAAACCTAAGGGATAATACTTACTATTCGTTATGAATATAGGTATTGAGTTACCTACGAAGTTGGATATCTCATCAGCAACATTCATAATCTTGTTATCATTTAGTACTCCTAAACTTTCATAGAACTTACTTGCATTGTAAAGATTTAATTCCTCAAGAATTTTTAATGTGGCTATCAGGAGCAAAGGAAATGCTGCTCTTGGCACATAACCTTCATCAACCTTTATGAAAGGTATTTTATATGTCTTAGCATATTCGAGAAGCTTACCATCAGATGTTATCACGGCTAACTTAGCGCCTCTTCTTAATGATTCGGTCATTGCATGAATAGTTTCTAAGGTATTTCCTGAATAGCTAACAGCTATGACGAACCATCCCTTCTTAACCCATTTTGGAAGACTATAATCCTTAATGGTAATGATAGGTATGTCTACCTTATCATATAGGAGCGAGTAAATAACATCGCCAACGATTCCTGAACCACCCATACCACTTAGTACAAGACCTTCAATTAATTCCCTACTTATCTCACCTTCAACTCTGTAATCATTAACAGCATGGACGCTTAATTCATACCATTTGAGATACATACTCATTAAGTCTTGGGTCATGAGTAACACCTCTTCACATTATTATTGAGGTGAATTTTAAGTATGCTCTCTAGGTTAATAACAATAAACTTATAAATCAGGCCTACTTCAGTAATGCTATGGTGTGAAGAACGGCGGAGTTACTGGGTATACTGTTGGGATTCGCAATACTGATAACGCTTTACACACTACTAACTCTCGAAATATTCCATAGAACTGTCATAGCTTTAATAATGGCGGGTGTTATTCTCATAATTAACCTCATCTTAAGATACGCGTCATTCACACAATTAATTGAGGCTATCGATTTAGATACAATACTATTACTTATGTCGATGATGATGTTTGTGAGTATAATGAGTAAGACTGGTGTATTCAGCTATTTAGCTCATCATATATTATTTAGATTGTATAGTAGGCCATTTATGTTAATAGCTATATTAACGAGTCTCACAGCATTTGTTTCAGCATTTGTTGATAACGTCACTACGGTATTAATAATAACTCCTATAGTTATCGAGGTAAGTAGAAGGCTAAGGATAGACCCAAGGTTAATATTATTAGCTATAGTTTTTTCTTCAAATATAGGTGGTACAGCCACATTAATAGGTGATCCACCAAACATAATAATAGGATCATTAGCTCATTTAGGCTTTATGGCGTTTATATACAACTTAACGCCAATTGTGATTGTAGATTTCATCCTCTTTTTATTACTCATTAAAATAATGTATCGAGGCTGGTTACGCGAATATAGGGCTACTGTAAGCAAGTTAAGTAATGCTATTAGCAATTTAAGAATTAATGTTAAGCTATATAGAAGGGATTTAATTGAGGTTTTAGTACCATTTTTTATAGTGATAATATTATTCACTCTTGAAGATGTTCTTAAATATCCTCCAGCAATACCTGCACTAATTGGCTCAGCTATCTTATTAGTGCTTATGGGTAAGAGGATAAATATCGAGGAGGTGCTAAGGGATATTGATTGGTCTACCTTAGTGTTTTTCATGGCGATGTTTATAGTAATTAAAGGTATTGAGAAGTTGGGATTTATGAAGTTTATAGCTGACTTCATCCTAGACTTCTCAACAAACTTTACGGTAATGATTTTACTAGTTGTCTGGTTATCAGCAATAGTTTCAGCATTTGTTGATAACATACCCTTCGTTATGACTATGATGTCGGCTCTTCTAATATTGTCTAAGAGTTTAAGTTATAATATTACACCACTATATTGGGCGTTAAGTTTAGGTGGCTGTTTAGGCGGTAATGCGACGTTAGTAGGTGCTAGCGCTAATATTGTCGTGGCAGGTATAGCTGATAAATATGGGTACCATATATCGTTTAAGTATTTTATGAAGTACGGTATGCCTGTGATGCTACTAACAGTTGGGGTTTCATCTGTTTATTTAGTCTTAAGGTATACTTAGAATGGGTACCTACGTGAGTTTCGTAAGGAGTGTAGGATTTTATGCTATCGTAAGTGATAATATAGATGATATAGTACGTCATACATGTACGCTATTTCCACAAGCCTACTTCCACGTCATAGGTGTGATGCATAAACTTAAATCTAGACATCATTATACATCTCTCTATGCGGATATGATGCATAGGCTAGCTAAGGATTCTGTCCTAACTATATCTACTAAGTTAAGGTCTCAGGGATGTGATCGTGTTAGGGAGGTAATACTTGAAGGAAGGCCTATTAAGGCAATAACTACATACATTAAACATAACACTATCGATGCATTAATAGTTGTGACATCGTCAAAACCTTCAGCAGTCGAGACAATAAGTCCTACCATACAGCAGATAATTTCATCTGTGAAAATACCTATACTTGTATATACACCATTCTTTAGATTTCAAGGAAAGGAGAGGGTAGTAACGTTGGCTTTACAATCACTATCTCATATCGATGGAAACTTATCAATAGCTTTTTCACTAGCTAAGTGTCTTAATGCGCAATTAGAAATTATTACTATGAGAAAAGTGAGTAAAGTACAGTTAGAGAAATTTAGAAGGTACTTACTAAGGTCTAACATCGTATTTGGATTAAACATTATTGAAAGCTCAAGTATGGATGAATTTGTATCCAAACTACTTAAATTATGTAGTGATTCGTTAATACTTATAACTAGACGTCACGAGAGAGGTGTTAGTAGGCTATTGGGGATATTGGGTCTTCATAAAATTGAGAGTTATGAGAGGATATTGATGAGTTTATCACCAGTACCTATACTGTTTATTTAAACCACTTTTTGGCTTCCTTCTTTAGCAATCTAGTAGCAATTTCTATGAATTTCTTTTCATTACCCTTAACTAAACTTTCTATCGCTTCCTGACCGGCACTTCCCGCATCATTTAATGGTTTAAGTAGATACCTAAGTAACCTAATCACCAACTCATCATTACCCCTAAAGTATATTTTTAATATGTTAACGAATGCTAATGGGTTTGATGCGAAGAGTTGTGGCGCATATTTTCCGTATCTACTGAATGCATGCATATTTAGTGATAGTAAGAGACCTGGCATGTGCTTCTTGAGTCTATCCTCAATAACGCTTTGAAGGTATGTCAGAACGAATTTCGTATCCTCATCCTTGCTCATTCTGATGTCACGCTCCACTTAATACCTCTTTCTGTAAAACACACCTTAACTGGTCTTAGGTAATAGTTTACACCTGAGACGAAGGATCTCATAACATAGCAGTTATACTCAATTTCCGGTCTAACCTTTATTATCTTATCATAGATATCTAAAGGTATAGGTAACGGTCTTTCACGCCTCTCATAATATATGTAAATCGACGTTATCTTAAGCCTCCTACGTGTTAATACCATATCTGAATGTACAGATATGAAGTCTTTCCAACCATGAACTATTGGTATCTGGTTCAATGAGTCAATTATTGTAAAGTCAGGTCTAAGTCTAGTATCAGTTTCTCTAATTTGATGTCCTAAAACGTAGATAGGTCTATATGTAGATTGTAGTGACTCTATGTGTACATCTATACTTACCTCTCTGTATCCTAAGGCTTTAAGGACATCATTAATTAGGGACTCTATAATGCTTGGTGATTTACTAAAACTCCTAATCAATAATTTACCACCATATTTCTTAACGAATGGTATTAACAATGAGAGAGCTATGGTGAGTCCTGCACTACTCTCTTGAGTTATTAAGGCTATCTGTGTTCCCCTCCTTAAGATGGGACCGAAAATATGGGTAAATTCTTTAATCGGTACCTCATAAGTTACTTCCTCACTCGGTGCTGGTATCTCCTCAATCCTCTCCTGAAGATATACTCTAATAGCCTCATTAGGTACTATGTCGAAGTAGACCTCAGCTCTAGGTATGTCTGAACCTCTCATCTTCCTTATCTCCATTCTCCTAATTAGTATACCGCCTTCAATTATTGATCTAAGTAGTATGACTCCATCAACTAAGAATTCTTCAACACCAAATCCAACGTTAGGATTACCTATAGCTAACTCAGCTATGAGTAATGTCGTAACGTTTAGAGGTTTTAAGCCAGCTATTATTGCGTTCTTCAGTATTTCTCTAGCACCTCTAAAACCTATTAACTGCATTATAGCTGTAACGGAATCTATAACTGCTCTTTTGGCATTACTCTCTATGACTAACCTTAAGAACTCCTTTAATGATTCCTCAATACCCTCCGTACTCTGTGTTTGAACACCCTCGATGTAAGTAAATAAACCTCTACGTTCTAACTCTTCAAAGTCCATACCTAGTGCCTTCATGTATCTGTAGAAGTCGTATTTAGACTCTAGAAAGCTTAAGTATATACCGGGCTCACCATACTTCTTAGCACCTTCATAAATAAATTTAGCAGCAAAAGTAGTCTTACCAGCACCAGGTGTTCCAGCAAGTAATATTATGTTACCTCTAGGAAAACCCCCACCAAGTAAGCTATCTATGCCAGCAATACCGGTGGGGCATTTCTCAATTAACGACACATTACCCCCTACGATTATTTTAAACATAAGCTAAATATTTTACTCATTAAATTAGGTTTCAAGTACTTAATATCTGTTCCTTAACTTACTTCCTTTTTTGATCGAAGCTCTTTCAAGAGTTTATTGGTTACCTCCTTAATTCTCCTAGACTTCCCTTTTAAACACTTAATTAAATCCTTGATAGCTAATTCTAAAGCTTCATATCCGTCAATTTTTTCATAATCTAGACTTATATCACAATTACTATAGTCTATGAGAGCTTTAATGAGCTCACTAATTACTTTAGGAGTTGAGGTACCTAAGGCTAACTCCAAATACTCGATAGCTCTCTTAACATTATCATATGCTAGTTCTCCTAAACTTCTACCGGCCATTGTCTCTATGAATCTCTCAATCCTGGAAGCATCTTCCGTGCCGACAGCATGAGCTAGTGCATCACTTAATATTTTAGATACGTCGTATGAGACATCATCCTTAGCTAGCTTCAGCTTACTTAAGTCAATCTTATGTGCATTAGTATCCCTCTCCTCCTTGACCATTAACACCACCAATTACCCACCGTAATACCGTAAGGCATCACTGAGCTTTTAAGCACGCTAGCTATAAAACTACGTATCAATGCTTACACACATAAACTCTACACCCAGAAGTTTATAGCCTTAACGCTACTTACGAAGCTTATTAACTCATTTTTAATAATTCCCCCAAATACCGTTATAGAATTTCAAAATTCTATAATATCAGAATACGTTACGGTAATGGTATTAAGCCTCTCATAAATACTAGCACCGTATATATCATTATCGATATAAAGAGTAATAACACAGCATGTATTAACGATGATAGGTATCTCGAACCTGTGAAGTATGAAATCACAACACCGTTAGTTATAGCTTCAATTACAGCTCCATATATTATTAGTGATGTCATTACATCAGGATCTACCTTACCTATTAAGGAAACACCAGGAGTTGCCTTCTCTGATAAGGGATATATGAATGCTGCAAGAAATACTACTGTTGAGACTAGGTACACGAACATCACTAGGTATAGTGTAGCTACAAAAGATCTTGTCGCATCTCTTATCTTCCTTGAATAGTTGACTATGAGTTCTATGGACTCCCTGAATTCCCTGATAGTCCTATATATTTCCTCACCACTTCTCGATAGAACTACAAGGTAATCGGCTAGCAATTCTATTAATTGTGAACTACCTCTTAAGTACCTAATTGAGCTCTCAAGAGTTTCTCCGAGATATGTAGCCTTAACTACAGTCTCTAACTTTCCTCTTAAATGCTTAACATACTTACTAGCTTCATGAACAGCTCTAGGCATTGGTAATCCAGCTCTCAAGTTACCCTCAAGAGCTGATAGGAAGTCAGGTACTTCATACTCACTAACTACTAACTCCCACTCCCATCTATATTCAAAAATTGATGCAGGTACTAGTGAAAGTGCTATTACAAATGCTATATAGAGTGTATCAGTAGGGTTAAGTGGATTCGGATAAACCCCATATATGTGATGATACATTATCATGTATACTAAGGTAAGTATCGGAGGTAATGTGAAATTTATAATTCTTATTATCTTTCTCTTAATCCTTACCTTAGGTAGTTTAAGCCCTATCTTAATCTTACTTAATATTATCTTCATATTAAGGCCCTCTCAATATACCTCTTAGCAATTATTGCTGAGAATACTGAGAGTAGAGGTATAGCTATGAATATTATAGCGGTAATTAGTGGTGTTACGTCTATACCTCCAAGTATGGCCAGTGAGGATAGCATGATAATGCCTATTATGGGCGCAAAAACACCCATTGACATATATAGCTCAACAATTACTGATAGACTATCAAGAGCTTTTCTTAACTCAGAATCCTTCTCGGCCATTAACGCTTCAAACTCATCCCTAAGAAATGATGCAGTACTTTCACCACCCATTTCTATAGCATTCATAACTCTACCTAAGACATCAAGTGCCGAGTTCTTACCGATAATCTTAGAGACTCTATCAACAGCCTCCTGAGGTGTATAACCGAGCATGATTTCCTTAAGTATTAACTCAAGAATAGTTAGTCCTGAATTCTTAGCTACGTCCTCAAATGCCTTTAGAGGTGGTTCACCAGCAGCTATCAGTGTCCTTAACTTTAGTATAATGTGAGGTAGTCTTAATGTTAATTTATCAATATCGCTACTTAACATGAACTTAGGTAAGAGGAGGAGTGAGGTCGTGGATACGATGAGTACTATTTCTATTATTAATGCCTCAATAAGTCCTATAGTGACTTTACCAAGTATTAAGTTATTCCCTGTTAAAACTATATAAAGTAAAGGTACGGCACCTATAGATGCAGGTATTACAGAGATCACAGTATGTAGTATCTTATTTTTACCGATGTAGTATCTTGCTATCATGTCATGCCCCCTACCTACTCACTATACCTTGTTATAGCGTTAATTACCTCCTCATAACTTAATCCTCTCCTAACTAAGCTTCTTAAGAACTCCGTCCTTTTCCTAATGCTCCTTATTAGATAATCTAATGGTATACCCTTTATATCGCTGATTTTCTTAAGAGTTAGTGATTTCTCAGGCTCAAATCTTATTAACTTAGCTGTAGGCGCTTTAGGTGATTCTGTATCTACACTTATTTTATATATAGTCCTTAACTTTGGTTCATTAGTCTTTAAATCTATGTCCTCAATCTCTGTTGCTGATAGGACATACCTTCTAACACCATTCCTACCTCTAACTTTAGTTATGTGTATAATTATGTCAAGTAGCTTGACAAGGTATGGTGGTATGTTCATGGGTGGTGCCATAAGTCTCTTAACAGCTGATATGGGTCCCTCAGCATGCATTGTTGAGTTATGAGTCAATATTAAACCTCCTGATATGAAGTATGTATGACTTCCAGGTACCTCGATATCATAGAGTAGTGAGTCCTTCTCAATAACTTCCACCCTAGATACAGGTATTAATGCGTAATTACTACTAAGTAGTCTGATCTCGGAACCCTCTCTATTTGCCTCCTTAGTTAATACTAGCTTAAAGCCCCTACTACTAAGTGGTAGTACTGATGGATGCATGCCTAAGCTCTTAGATATCAGTGCTAAGTACTCAGCGACGTCTCTATCATTAATCAATACCTCTACATCACCTCTATTACTTAATGATTCACCATAAATGTTAAGTAACTCCTCGAGTACCGTTCTTAATGCTCTACGTTGGAGATTAGATAGTTTAACATCAGTATTGATTAATGATAATAATAAATCACCCCTCCTAAGCTTACGAGCACTCTTTACAATTAATTTTCCATCATCATATACAATTACTGGGTGTTCTTCATGAACTTCGTGAATTACTCCATTAGATGGTATTATCCTTATGAACCTCCTACTACCACTCTTCACGTAAACTCTACTTACATTCCTCCACGTAACCTCACCATTACACTGTGTTAGTACTTTAACATCACGATAGCTGCCATTTAAGACACCCCAAACTATGTCTCCAATCCTATATAGTCCAAATTTTCCGTCAACGATCATGGGTACTAATTGATCTTCAGGTAAGCATAGACCTCCATGGCCTAGCGATATGGACTGCATTAATACGTAAGCCTCCTCACCTCTAACTTCACCTACAATTATGAAGTCAGGTCTCTGCCTCATTGATGCCTTAACTAAGTCATATAACGTCACACGACCAGCTGTATCAACACCCTCCTTAGTAATCATGTATATTACGTTGGGATGTGGAAGCCTAATCTCCCTAACCTCCTCAATAACAACAACCTTCATCGTCGTCGGAATTAATGTCGCGATAGCATTAAGTAATGTAGTATTATGGTTTAATCTCCAGCCAGTCTGTCCCACTACGAATAGGTGAGTACCATCCACTTCAAGATCGTATAGCCATTCATTAGATGCTTTAACTTCCTCTATACTAAGTACCTTCTCTGTCAGTAAATCACTATCTAATAGCTTCTCAACTTTCTTAAGAGTATCAAGTACGTCATCTCGGTTCATCTCAATTGCCTTCCTCTTGTAGTACTCATAGAACTTCCTCAAGTTATCTAAGCCTATGGTTCTACTTCCCCTCTCATAGGCGTAGAGATATCTAGACGATAAACCTAGTTCATTCTCAACTAATGCTTCCGGAATTTTTAGCATCGTTCTTACTTTCTTCATTAATGGTCCTATGGGGAATGTATTAATGTTTGGACTACGTCCTTTACTAGAAACAAGTATTGATACTACGTCTTTATACTTTCTTGCTTTACGAGACCATTTATAGGTGAGCTCCAGTAATTGCTTAGCCGCAACATCGTAGATTACTATCCTATATAGTGGTTCTCCCCTAACTATTCTCTCTTTAAGTGTATGAAGTATTCTTAACCTCTTTAGTATAAAGGAAATAGCATTTGCAAGCATCTTTGACCTTGTTGAGAACTCTACTGTCACACGCTTCTGCTTACCCTCCCTTATCATTATGGTGCCATCCGTGTCTAATATACCAGCTAAGACTGCTGTACAGACGTCTTTACTACTGAAAAGTATTTCCTCTGGGATACTTACCGTACGTGATTTCTTCTCCTTAAATAGTCTTAAGACATCCTTAATAGCTTTCCTACTCTTAACTCTTAAGTACTTAACATCATTCCTTCTATCCTTAACTAGATATATCTGTCCATTCCAATACTTAAGGGAGAGTATCTTAAACGTGTTGATAAGTTCCTCATCACTATTTATGAACTCCACATACTCCCTCTTCACATCTACCGTTCCATCCCCTATCCATAACCCTAATAGATATGCATAATCTGGATCTACCTTACTCCTCGCTGAAGATTCCATAGTAATCCACGCATTAACTATGATATCACCAACACGTAATTCCTCAGCCTTAACTGGTAGTAGCTCTAGAGTTTCCGGATCGAGTTTAACGAAGTTATGATCTCTCGTAGTTACTATAACTGATGAGTTCGTCCTTACCTTAACTAAAGGTCTACTATCTTTATGTCTAATTATCCTCTTTACCCTCATCCACTTTACCTTAAAATCTTTATCGAGACCAAGAACTTCTATATCGTCAACATCCTTTACTAAGTGCTCTCCAACCCTATATTCTCTTGATTTAACTATATCATATAGCTCCTGTACCGTCATTATACGTACTTCTCCCTTAATTCTAACAGGTATTAAGGTATAACCCGGAAAGCTCTTACCTGCGGCTGTTTCACCGACTATGAATATTGATCTTTTATGTTCTAGAGCGACCCATAGGAGTGCTAGTAGTTCGGGGTAGACTGTGCCGAACTTCATTAGGTCTGCGACAGTGAATGGTACTTCTCTATACTTCCTGATAGTTATTGCAGCACCTAGCTCGGAGACTACTGGATGAACTACGTGAACTCTGTAACCCATTGGTAGGGTGCCATCAACTATGGGTCTACTAAGACTTGCGAACTTACCTGATACGAGCATTAACTTATGTAGGTGTCTATTAAGTTCTTCAGGGTCAAAGAAATATATGTTTGTAGGTATGCTCTCGTAGAGTCTATGCCAAACAAATACAGGCCTACCAACACCAACAACATGTATGTCCTCAATATTTGGATCCTTAAGTAGGGGGTCAAGCTTACCGAAGCCTAATATATCCCTCTTAACAATGTATGAAATTCTAGCTATGACGTCAGGCCTAACCTTCTTACCAAGCCTCTTTCTAGCAAACCTCCTAACAGCTAAATCAATCATTAAGGACAACTTCTCAGTAGAACCCATATCAGAAACACTTAACTCCTCAAGAAACCACCTCCTAACATCCTCAACAACAACCCTCTCTCTTTCATCGAGAACAGGCTGAATAACCCTATACTCAAGAGAACCATCAGAACGCCTAACAATCCTCACCAAGGTATACTCATCAATAGAGTACTCCTCAACAACCTCACCCCTACCTTCACTATTACCTAAGCTCAACGCTAAACCCTAAACACACAACCTCTATATTCAATAGTACAAAAGAAGTAAAAAATTAAGCATTAAACTAAGACTATCAATAATTATTGTGTTGTTAAAGTAAATTAAAAACGTATTTAATGACGGTACTCATGCTCTAATTCTAACAGTTACTTCAGCACCATCAGTAGCTACTAACTTGATCGTGTATACCTGACCTTCAATAACAAAGCTCGAATCGTATTTCATAAAGTCACCTATTACAACCTCTACAGCAGCTCCATTCGCAGGTACTAAGACTGATTTATTATCGTGTGTAGTTACGTTCAACCGTCCTTTAGCTGGCGGATAATAAGCAACTACTATAGTTCCATTGGGATGAGTTATATACGCTCTAGTGATGTTTACATTTGAGGTTCCATCGTTTCTAACGTAGAGTATGAAGTGAGTCTTATTATATGTACCTGATTCAACAACTAATACTGCTTGAGGTCCTACAGCCTCACTAAACCTATTACCGACCCAACCTGTAGCAGACGTGTATACTATGATACCTGTAGCAATAGCTATCAAAATCATCAGGACCGTAGCAACAATAGGTGAAATTGCTTTATTAAATCTCATACACTATCACCCTATGCTCTAACCCTAACAGTTACTTCAGCACCATCAGAAGATATCAATTTAATAGTGTATGTCTTACCTGTCTCAACCTTTGTATTAACTACGATTTTACCAACATCACCAGGTTCAATGGGGTTACTTGTGATGTCAAGTTTAGTTATTGTACCATTAGGGCATGTTATGTATACTCTATTAATATTAGCTTGTCCCGCCCCATCATTTCTTACAAAGAGTACGAACTGCTGATTAGTACTATCATAGTATGCGTTTTCTACAACTAATATTGCTTGTGGTCCTGTTGCTTCACTAAATCTTGTTCCTACCCAGCCTGCTGCGAATGCATATATCACTATTCCTGTAGCTATTGCTATTAGTATTAGTAGGACTGTTGCAATTATGGGGGATATACCCTTTCTTAACCTCATTAGTTACACCGGGAATAGTTTGGTGTTTGGATATTTAAAATTGACTAGTTGGGATCGTGTAGTACTTTTTGATTAGCTTCATATAGGTGCTTTACGTAATTATGTAATGTTAAATTGCTTGGACTAGGTAATGTCTAACCCTTTTTAAGTTTCTTCTTTAGCCTAGGTAGTTATTGGTGTTGTTAGTTATGGTTGGATTTAAGGAGTTTGAGCGTGAGTGGAAGGGTAAGGAGGGTACCATTGCTGATGCGTTAAAGAAGTTACTTGGTAGGGAGAAACCGTTAAGGTATAGATTAGCTATGGCCCATTACAAGATAAACACCATGATTAAGAGGTTAGAGGTCTATCTTGAGAGGTTGAAGTCTAGGGATCAAGCACTATTTGAGAGGGTCGTTGATGCACTAATGAGTAAGGACAACACTAGAGCTGTAATGTATGCTAACGAGATTGCTGAGTTAAGGAAGATTGCTAAGTCCTTACTAATGGTTCAGGTAGCTCTAGAGCACGTATCACTAAGGATTGAGTCAATAAGGGAGGTAGGTGATATAGTGACTTACCTAGGACCGATAGTTAGTGTTGTTAAGGATGTTAGGGCAGCAATCAAGACCGTACTACCAGAACTTGGAGTAGAGCTTGGTGAGGTTCAGGACATACTACAAGAGACCTTAATGGAGGCTGGACACATCGTAGGTTACGGTGATGTAACGTTAACACCATCACCTGAGGCTAAGAAGATACTCGAGGAAGCTAAAGTGGTTGCTGAGCAAAGAATGAAGGAGTCATTCCCAGCACTACCATCAGCCATACCTACACCAGAAAGTGAGGAGAAGAGTGTTGAAGCTAATCCATAAGTAACCACTCTTTTTTAGCGAAAAAGCTGATACATTTTTAATTAGTCTTAAGCTATGTCTTTCGGGTTACCTAAGTGGAGTTCAACTTAGTGGTAATTCATGAACCAGGACCTGAGAACTATAGTTGGGCTAGGAATCAAGTGAGGCAGATCCTAGGACCGAACATAATATTTGTATCAGCTTATCAATCAGTCATACTATATAAGGTAAATATGAATCCCCATAAAGCAGCTGGTAAGATTAGGGAAGTATTGAAAGGTTCATCGACACCCATAATTAGGGTAGTACCTGTTGATTATGTCACTGAGCCTCTCATCGATGAAGTCGTTGAGGCAGTTAAGAAGTTAGTACCTAGGATTAGTAACAATGAGACTTTTAGGATAACTCTTGAAGGTCACTTAATGAGTCGGAGAAGTGATGGTAGTTTAGTAAGAATGCATACTATCGATGCTATAAGGGAGATAGCTAAGTATGTGGACAGACCTGTCGATCTGAAGAATCCTTCATGGATAATATACATTAGAGTGGTTAAATATATGAGGGTCAGGAGGAAGGCAACTATATCACTTGTTAAACCTGAAGAGATAGCGCGTATCACACCCTAACATTATTCTATAATGTGGTACTTCCTAATTCTACCTTCACGTCTGAGAATGGTTAAAGCCTTAGCTGCTTTAGCGAAAGCCTCCCTAGGCCTTAAGGATATACCAACACCGACCTTCACATTATCATACATTGTCATGACCTTGACTACATAATCCATATTCCTACTTGAAGTTATAGCTACTACATTATCACCACCTAAATACTGAACTAAGGCCTTGTCCTTCAAGTTCTTAAGTAAATGGGATATGTAAGACATGATACCTACATATGAGTTCATTACACCATTCCTTAAGGTTGATTCAGTAAAGTAGTTTAAGTCAGCATGAGCTACTACTAACGGTTCATACTCCTCACACCTAGCTACATAATCAATGTCTAAGTCCTTACTACATCTATTTATCGCTTCAATCACATCCCCGCAACAAGCTCTAATAACTATTGGTGTTGGTGAGTACCTCCTCAGTAACTCACGTAATGTCTGGGTAAAATTATCGATATCGGTATCTGGTGGTAGGAGTACTAACTGTATATCGTACCTTAAGGGTAGTGTCATACCATCATAATCCTTACTTAATGATTGTATAGCTTCATAAAGTCTAGACTGTACTAGCTGTATCAACCATTCCCTATCACTACCTAAGGATTCGGTCCACTCTCTGTATCCTTGAAGTATTAATAATACAGTATATGTCATTAAGATCACTCAATAATTATTAATTCACCCTTAAACTCCCTACGACCTAGTTCCCTGAACCTCTTAACAAGCTTTACAGCAGCTTCAACAGCTCTCCTAGCATAGTCCTCAACACGTTCTAATGCCTGCATTCTTGATGCGCCAGGACCTATAATACCTAAGGTTACGGGCTTACCATACTCTAAACCTAAATCCATGATCTTCCTAGCAGCTTGATGAGCTACTACCTCATCATGCTTAGTCTCACCCTGAATCACTGCTCCTAAAGTTACCACAGCATCAACGTCATCCTTACTTAATAACTTCTTGACTGCTAGAGGTATTTCGAAAGTACCTGGTACTTTAATAACGTAACGTACTTCAGCACCCAAGAATTTAGCGTGATTTAGCGCTTTCTGCAGCATTAAGTAAGTTATGTCGTAATTAAATTCAGCAACCACTATACCTAATCTGATCTCACCACTCAATAAGAGCACCACTAGTTAGAGTAATCTCAAGATTTAAACTCTATAGTTTTAACAAGTAGATCTTAGCTAGTAAGCCTCCATGCATAACCCAGAAATTCTTAATTACCTCAATACCTACATCTCTTATTGCTTCATCCATAGCCTTATGAGCGGCAGTTATTAGTGATAGGTAAGAACCACTAAATAATTCTTTAATTACTCTTAAGAAGTCCCTATAAAACATTGGTATCTTCCTAGGATTATGAAATCTCATACCGTAAGGTGGGTTTAAGGCTATATGCTTAACGTTGCCTACATCTACATCCTCATACGTTCTTGTGAGCGTGGAGTCTCCCACAATGAATTTAATTGAATCATGAACTCCACCAAATAAAGCATTCAATTTAGCGCCCTCAATATGTTTACTACTAATGTCTATGCAGTAGGCAAGTTCATTACTTAATCTCATATCACTTAATGTTTTAAGTAGTATCTCCTCCTCATTAAATCTATCATATATCTTAAGCTTTCTATAAGCAAAGTCCTGCCTGAAAAGTACTGTTGGATACCTCCTCGCTTTATGTAGTGCCTCAATAACTATAGTGCCACCACCACACATAGGATCCATGAAGTATTTATCGCCATCATATCCCGTAAGTCTTACTAATACACTAGCCAATGTAGTCTTCAATGCTGCTGGATGATCATAAACTCTATACCTTCTCCTATGGAGTGAATCACCTGATGTATTAATGCCTATTATTAACTCACCATTCCTCACTAGTGCGTAAATCTCAACATCAGGATTCTCTAAATTAACCTTTAACCTAGTACCCGTACTCTCTAGGTATGACTTAATGACACCGGACCCAACAACTCTAGCAACATCTATGCTAGTAAAATCATGCTCACCTAATCTCTCGGCTCTAACAGCGAAGGTTGACTCTTCTCTTATGAATTCACTATAGTCAATACTACTGGCAAGTTTTTCAATATCGTTTAAATCCTTAAACTTCTCCCTAAGTAGAAGTATGAATAATCTATTGATGGTTTTAAGCATGAAGTTACCTACATAGATGAAGTCTAATGGTGCATCAAAGAACACCTTACCAACATCTACTTCAACATTAGATACGTTAAACTCTCTTAGCTCATTAGCTACGACCTCCTCCACGCCTAGGGTTGATGTTACGAAATACTTCATTAGTTAAGATCCCTTAGCATATTTAGCCTAGATATTTAAATAGGGTGCTCACATGTTAAAGTTTTTTCTGGCTAGAGTTCCTCAATTTATGGGTTTATGTGATGTATTCTAACTGTGGTGATATTGATGAATTGAGGAGGATAATTGAGAAGAAGACTAAGGAGCTAAGTAGGGAGATAGTTAGGGTTAAGGAGGTGGGCACGACGTCTCCTCATGGTATCTACGTATATGACGCTAAGAATGATGAGTGGGTGCTTGTTCAAAGGGATGGTGATTACTTTAAGCCTTTTATGAATGGCTTCTACGTTATTTACTTTGACAATACCAAGTGTCCTGCTTGTAGGAAGTATGATAAGGATTGGTTCCCGTATATTAGAGAGGAGGGGAGGAAGTTACCTGGTTACTGTTTTGTAATTATTTTATGTGAGTGGTTTGCAGGTATGTGTAGGTCTGAGGCTGCTAGTAAGAGTTTCAAGCACTATGATATACATGCATCACCAACCACATTACTGATTTACCATAAGGATGGTAAGGACATATACCAGGAAAAACATGAGGGATATCTAACTAGAAATGAGTTGAGAATTATAGTCGGGGACTTCTGTAATAGAGCGTTGAAGGCCGAAAGAGGTGAGAAGGTAGAGCCTCCACGTAGGAAGATTGAGGATGAATTAATAGTACTCTTAAGAAAGCTTTTAGAATTGGGGGGTAAGTCTTGACAGGGTTTGATCCATATAAGATTAGAGAGGACTTTCCGGTACTTAGACGTAAGATTAGAGGTAGACCTCTAATATACTTTGATAATGCAGCAACAACTTTGAAGCCAAAGCAGGTTGTTGCTGCAATTGCTAGGTATTATTTATTCTATAGTGCTAATGTACATAGAGGATTTCATACATTAAGTCAGGAAGCGAGTGAAGAGTTTGAGAGAGCTCATGAGGTAATAGCCAAGTTTATTGGTGCTAACTCATGGGAGGAGGTCGTGTTAACTTACAATTCGACTGAGGCTTTAAACTTGATAGCTTATACTTGGGGTTTGAGAAATGTAGGTAAAGATGATGAAATAATACTAACTGTTATGGAGCACCATAGTAACATGCTACCTTGGAGAAACTTAGCTAAGCTTGTGGGTGCTAAAGTTAAGTACGTAGACATAAAGGATGATGGAACATTAAATTATGAGCAATTAGAGGAGATGATAAGTAGGAAAACTAAGGTTGTTGCTGTTACTATGATGAGTAATGTCTTAGGTACTATTAATGATGTTAAGAGAATTGCTAAGCTTGCTCATGAGGTTGACGCTATAATTGTCGCTGATGGTGCTCAAGCTGTACCTCATATGCCTGTGAATGTTAAGGATCTAGACATAGACTTCCTAGCATTCAGTGGACACAAAATGCTAGGACCAACAGGTACGGGAATATTGTGGGGGAGGAAGGAACTCTTAGAAGGACTTGAACCCTTCAAATCTGGTGGTGACACTATTAAGGATGTGACATTGGATGGTGTCATATGGCATGACCTACCATGGAGGTTTGAGGCAGGTACACCACACATTGCAGGTATGATAGGTCTCGCAGCAGCTGCTGAATACCTCATGCGTTTAGGTATGGAGAACGTTAGAAGACACGAGGAGGAACTAGTGAGATATACTCTAAAGAGGCTTAAGGAGTTAGGTGAAAATATAGAAGTTTACGGACCTAAAGATCCAAGTATTAGAGGTGGAGTTATTTCGTTTAACATTAAGGGATTACATCATCATATAGTTGGTAAAGCTTTAGATATGTTTGGTATAGCTGTACGTACAGGTATGCATTGTGCACATCCACTTCATTATAGGCTAGGTCTTAAAGGCACGGTTAGAGCTAGTTTCTACATATATAATGTTAAGGAGGAGATCGATGAATTTGTTCATGCCTTATCATTCATAATATCACTTAAGGATAGATTAACTAAGGAACCTGTTGAGGATGTATGTACGGGTGGTTAGAATTTTAAATACTTTAAACAATAATACTTAGCAAACCTTTTATTTGGTACCTCAACCTGTTCTCGGTACTCAATGACATCGTACATATTTCTACTAGGGATTGCTTTAGCTTTATACATTGCCTGGTGTATAGGTAGTAATGATGCTGCAAATCCCACAAATACCGCCGTTGGTTCTGGCGCTCTAAAACTAAACAAGGCCGTATTACTATTTAGTATATTCGCATTCCTCGGTTCAGTCATTCAGGGCTGGATGGTTATTAAGACCTTCGGTAGAGGTATAGCAACTATAAGGGATATATATGACTGCGTTGTAGCTTCATTAAGTACTGCTTTATGGATTACGCTTGCATCTTATAAAGGCTTACCAATATCCACTACACATTCATCAGTTGGTGCAGTATTAGGTATAGGTTTAACATACCTAATCCTAGGATACGGTGAAAGCATCAAATATGATGTGTTAGTTAAGATAGTAACGAGTTGGGTGACATCACCTTTAGGAGCGGTCATCTTAGCATTCCTACTGTATAAGGGTTTCTCGGTATTAGCATGGAGACTTTCTTCTAGGGGTATTAACGTGGATAAAGTATTTAGAATGCTTGTTGTTGTAGCTCTAGCTTACTCTGCTTACTCCTTTGGGGCTAACGATGTGGGTAATGCAACTGGTGTTTATGTTGCGGTTGTTAATGTTGGCGGTGCTGGTAATCAGGTTTTAGATTTAAGAACAGCAATAATGCTAGCAGCTCTAGGTGCAGTAGGTATATCAGTAGGTGGGTTTACATTAGGTAGGAGAGTGATAAAGACAGTAGCTTACGGTATTACTAGACTTGACTACATTACAGGCTCAGCGGCTGGCTTAGCTAATGCCTTAGTTGTTTGGGTATTTACTACAATACCTCTATACGTATGGGGTTGGGGTATGCCTATATCAACAACTCATGCAGCTGTATCAGCAGTTTTAGGTGTTGGTTTAGCTAAGTATGGATTAAAGGGCGTGAAATGGTCTACATTCATTAGGATAATTATTTCATGGTTAGTAACCGTACCTATAACAGCATTAACATCATTAAGTCTTAGATTATTACTCATGAAGCTCGTAGGTGTTTAGGATGATAAGGTGATTAAGACGTAGTTTTAATATATAGCATAATACAGTTTATATGTTTAGGGTGAACAACTCTGGATGGTGCTACGTGGTCATGGCTTAGTAAGAGAATTGAGCATGAAGTCATTAAGAAGGCATTAGAACATTTAAGAAAGATAAGTGATGCAGTAAGGGCTGGTTATGAAGTGTTTACAGCCTTTAAGGAGGGTCTGATAGATAAGGTCAAGGAGAATTACTTGAAAGTTCAGAATTATGAAGGAGAGGCTGATAAGATTAAGAGGTTAATAATTAGGGAGTTAAGTAGTGGGTTCATACATCCAATTGATAGGGAGGAATTAATAAGGCTAATCTTAACTAATGATGATATAGCTACATACCTTAAGGCGGCTTCTAGAAGGGCTATACTGGTCGATCCCCGACTTATTGATGATGAAATTAAAGACTATATAATTGAGATATCCAGAAGAATTGTTGAGTCGGTCAAGAAGCTTGAGGAAGCGATTCTAACTATAACCTCAAAGCCTTCAAGATCGCTAGAGTTAGCTGATGAGGTTGAAAGACTCGAAGAGGAAGTTGATGAGATAAGAATTAAGGCACTAGCTAAGATACTAGAATTTTGCGATAGAACTAAGACGTCACTATGCATAATAGCTAAGGATATAGTTGACTCACTAGAGAACTCTGAAGATAGATGTGAGGATGCAGCCGATGTTATTAGGTCTATAGCTGTCCTCAAAACCTAGGTTAAATAAGTAAACTTCATGAAGTATACTCATGATTTTATATCTCATGTCAATCCTAAATATTCAAGACTCATTTAAACTTCATATTTTATAAAACTTAAGTGAGGGAAGGTGAGGTCTAGTGCCAGTATACTTAAGGAGACATATAATGATGCGTGGTGAGTATGCCAGGTTACTACTTAGTGGTAAAAAGAGAGCAACAATTAGATTGGGTAAGGTCATACCCAAATATGATGAGGTAATAATACATAGTTGGGGAAGACCCATAGCTAAGGCCAAGATAACTAAGGTAATTTATAAAAAAGTTAGGGAGCTAACTGATGAGGATGCTAAAAAGGATGGATTTTCAAGTAAGAAGGAGTTAATGAATGAGTTGAGAAACGTCTATGGTAGCGTTAAACCCGATGATCTAGTAACAATCATTGAATTAGAAGTTATTCAGAGGTTTGATGAGTTAATACCTGAAGATCCATACCTAGGCTTAAAGCCTGCTGATGTAGGTAGGTTAGCTTTAAGGTACATAAGGAATGAATTATCAAATGATGAACTAAGGATACTTGAAGAACTAGCTAAAGGTAAGTCTATTAGAATGGTAGCAAAAGAACTTACTGGTTCACCTCTTAATAGAGGTAAGGTAAGGAGGATCTTAAGGAAGGCATTAGCTATATTAATCAAAAAGGGTATATTAAAAGTTGAGGGAAGGAGAAAGCATAATTTATGATTGATGAAGCCCTCGATCACTGAACGACTAAGTAATGATGAGGGCAGGGTTTAACTGACTCACTTCTTAAATAACTACTGCTGGAATTAATTACGTACCTCCGGAAACACTTATCTCCTTCTTTACGCCACCCTTAGAGATTTCAACTATTTTACTACACCTTAACTTCTTTAGGAAGTCGGTTAATTCGTTTATCGGTATCTTTATAGTGTATAGGTACCTCTTAGTTCTTGCTTTAACCTTGGCTATCCCCTTCTTCTCATCCTTAACGACTCTGCATTCAGATGCCCTACCACTTATTTCTATAAATTTATTCCTATCCTTGAGCTCTATAGGCATGGACTCACCTCCTCAAAACTAGTTTATGAGGTAATTAAGTCTTTTTATCTTACTTTATATACACTTCTCTATTAATCCTCGGTAGAAGTGCCATTAATACTGCATAGTATGTCAGCTCCTCCCTAAGTACAGCAGATTTGGACAAAAGCTTTATCAAGCCTCCTTTACTACCTATTTCCTTAGTTCTGAAGTACTTATCAACTACCTCCTCAAGTTCTTTAGCAGTACCACTTATGAGTTCCTCAGCGAAGCGCGGTGGTATCTGAAACGATGGTGATAATCCATAAGTTACCCAGTTATTCTTATCAGCTATCGCAGCTACTTGAACATCAAAGTATAAGTTACTAATTAACTTAAACATACCAGCTTCAACACCTATTCCTAAGCTACATTCATCAAGGCTTTTTAAGGCGTTTAAAGCTCTATTAGTTGCTCCCTTAACAATTTCACTTAAACCTTTAGGCTGTGGAGGTACGCCTGAAGAAACCTTACATGGGATTACTTCGAAATCTGTGAAGAATCTACGTAAAGCTAACTTTACACCTATTAACTTACTCTCATTAGTCGTACCAACACATACAATTAAGTGAGTCATCTATAGCCTCCCATGAGTTAATACTGATTACCTCTATTAATTATGATTACTTCAAGCTAAATCTCGTCATGTACCAACTTGATACTCCTCACTCCTAACACATTACTAAGTAATCTACATCTATTATTGACCACGTTATCTAATTTAAAGACTTCATCACCTATTTTATTCCATACTATCTGGATTATGACGTCAATATCGATAAATACATCTATACTTGCAACTCTGTAGTCAATAATATTAGAGAGTGTGTTGGCGAATTGAAGTATCGCAACACAATCTATGATGTAGTCCTTCAAATAGGGATTTACATTAATCTCATTCATGAGTCTTTCATCAGTGAAGTTATGATAGTAGGCTATCCAGGCTGATAAGTCCCTAATTAAGTGCCCAAATACCTCGGTAACCTCAATGGAATCCCTAATTAATTCAAAGGACTTTATGTTATGATGTTTAGGATCATACTTAAAACCTACATCATGTAGTGCTGAAGAAACTAAGAGAGCTATCTCTTCATTCCTGGTTAAACCTATGATATTCTTTAAAGCATTAATTATTAAGGCTGAATACTCAAGAGTTAATGATGCGTGAAGCAATCCTTTACCATAATTAAATTTCTTACCAAACACGTATATAGCATTAAGGCCTCTATGTGTCAATAATTTAAGCACATAATTGAATACTTTTACACTATTTAGTTGATACCTCGAGAAATATCTGAGGTCGTACCCTTTAGTAACTCTCCTTATTGCCTCACCCAAATCGTAACCTTTAAATATGAGGTACTGTGCAGCCAATGTTCTTGATCTAGAGAGGCCTCTTTTACATTGTATTAATACTTTCTTACCATTCATAACATGTGAGATTACCTCCCTAATTATTTCATACGATTTAAGAATAGTATGCGTTAAACCCTCATCTATAGGTTCAAAAACAACTCTTACACCACTACGTCTAAGCCCATTTATGTCATAAACTAAGTTACTATCTAAAACAATAATTAAGTCGAAGGTACTTGCTACATTACTGATATCCTGATTAGTAATCATCGGTGAAATTGCGACGTAATCATCAATAAATTCATAAGACATTTAATTATCCCTTAAATCCTACACTCCTCATTTTTTCAGGATTAGTTAACCCTATTATGCTTAAAGCTAACTTACTATCACCTAGTAGTCTAGTTAGTAGTGAGTATAAACTCTGCTGAGCAATAAATAGAATCTCCCTCCTAACCCTTGATAATCTATCAACAATATCTATGGGGAATGGTACACCATTCACGGATGTTATACTTGATAGGTAAGCAACTATTTCATCGAGCATGTATTCACCACTTAATTGAATTTCAATTTTAGTAGGTATTGAGAAGTAAGTCTTAATCAATGGCTTATATATCACTACATTAATCGCTGAAGCAAGTGGTAGATGTCTTACAGCATTCTTCATCCATCTAAATCTTTGTCTTAGTCTATCTTCATACTCTTTGTACTTATGTAGGAAATCCTCGTAAGCGTTAACTATATCAACGTATGTTCCTAGGTTGATGTATTCACCATTCCTTAGTATGTATGATGAGAGAGCTTTATCACTTATGTCTAAACTTGGATCACCCAATAATACTTGGATATCTCTCCCGTAAACCCTTTTCAATATACCCGTAACGAGGATGCCTTCCTTATCAGCTAACTCTAATATATTATTAGTTAATCTTATGAGTTTTTCATAGAGTTTAGGTGTTATACCGCCCCTACTTTTACCTATCAGAGCACCTGGAGGTACTCTAGGTATTAGCTCACCATCAATAATTATTATGTCAAAGGAGTACTCACCACCTGCTGCCTTAGTTAGGATTTCGTAAACATACTCTCTTTCAGCAATCTTCGAGTATAGTGCAATAATCTTTTCACCTTCATCAATAAACTTAATCATGGCTGAACTATCAAGTACTTTAGAACCGCATGAACCGAACTGTACAGCAACCCTATATATTATTCCTAGTCTTCCACCTGTTAACTCCATTGGTGGTGATGTAAATGATGTATCAATGGCCAGAGCACACATTCTTTTAGGGTACCTTTTCGGTAACTTACCTATGTATGGTATGGCAGCTGTACTACATCTTTCCCTCAATGCTTTATTAGCCCTCTCAATTACTTCCTTAAGCTCATTAAACTTACTAGCTATCCTAAGCGCCTCTTCTTTTATAGAATTAGGTATTAGTCTTAAATTTAGCTCCTCACTTAGTAGCTCATCAGTAATGAGTTCATGAATTTCCTCATTAGATTTCATCGTACATCAACCACCCTAATAAGTATGGGTATTCTTAACGGATTACCTAGTCCAGCCAAGAAGAATTCCCTTCGTTCAAGTAAGTGTAAATACTCCTGCTTAAGTCCAGCTAATGACATAAATGATGATATATGTTCGTAGTCACTAGGTGTTTGTAGTTTACTAAAGAGTAGTGTATTTACGTTATTTCTCACGTCAGTATCTATATCTATGGCTCTTTGAGTTGCTAAAACAAGACCTAAACCCCATTTCCTACCTTCTCTAGCAGTCCTAACTATTTGATCTAATGATGGCTTACAATTACGGCAGGCATAGTGATGTGCTTCATCAATAACAACTAATGTATTAGCAGGTGTTTTACTATGGTCAATGACCTCCCATAAGTACTTCAATAACACCGCTACTACGTATCTCCTAACATGTATATCCTCGAAACTTAGATCAATAACTACAAGTCTATCCCTTTCCAGACGATCAATAACATCATTAGGAAGTAGGTATCTATTACTTAATTTATCAAAGAATGAATCACCAAGCCATAAATCAGTTATTACTGAAAGTCTAACCAATGTACCCCTCCTAGCACCTAAGGAGTCTGCTATGGACGTTAGTATCTTCTTAAAGCATTCCTTATCCCACTTAAACTTAGATATAGATATGAGCTTTAGGAGCGAATCGATATCAATGTGTTCAGTTACCTTCTCAATAATACCCTCATTACTTACTCTACACCCGTTCATAATACTTGAACATACCCCCTTAATGCTTAATAGCTTGTCAGCTTTTCGACCTAATTTAATGATGTCTTCATCACTACATAAATCTAAACTACCACATAGCATGTATATTAAGGTTGCTAGAGTAAAGTATTCATTAATATACCTGTCTGATGAGCTGCCATAAGTTATCCTTACCATACTATCAGCTATTAAGATAGGGTCAAGTACTAAGCTTGACGCATTTATGACGTTATTTCTAAAGAACGGTATGTAATCCAAGCCACTATGATCAAACACTAGCACCTTCCATGAAGTCTTACTCAATACTTCCCTAATCAACGCTACAACAAGCCTTGACTTACCGCTACCTGTAGCACCAACTACCATAATGTGGTGTCTTAAAGCTTCGGTATTTATAGGTATTTCTATATTTGAATATTTATGATAACCAATAGTTAGTCCATCACCGAGGTCTAACCTTAGTGAATCGTTAGACTCAAGTATGTAGACCTTAGAACCTGGGTTAGGAGGTATTGATGGAATACGTAATTTCCCATCAATACCCACAACACCTATGAGGTAGGCATAGCCTGTAGTATGCGGATATGTACCTGAGTCAACGAGTGAGGGTTCATCAACGTATGATGTCCTCTGCCAAGGATTCAAAAACGGCTCTAGCCTTCTTAAGTACCTAAGAATGGCTAAGTACTTATGGCCTCTGCTTCTATCATCGATTACTACTAAACTCTCCTCCTTAACCTTACCCTCTGCTTTCTCATACACTATTACAGGGACGTACGCCGAGGTTGAACCGCTACCAACAACACCTATTAGTTTATCATCCCTCAAGTATTCACCACGTACACACAGCGCTAAAGTCTTATAATGAGTTTCTCAAATTGCCTAGGTAATACCTAAGTATTGGCGTGTCACATACGTAGTACAGGTAGAACTCCATTAAAGTTAAGTATACCTCATTTAAGGAATTCATTTCTTATGAAGTCTATGAACTCATAGATCCATCTAAAGTAATACCTTGGCTTAGGACTCATGTTTTGATCAGGATTGTTAACTAGTACAGAGATTGAGTTAATTTCATTAGCTGGTTTTACATCATAAACTGTATCCCCTACTATGACGACATCTCTAGGTCTAAGGTGAAGCTTTTTCATAGTCCTAATAAATATTTCAGGATTAGGCTTACCCCTAACTACTTCATCACCGCATGTAAATACATCAACATATTGCGCTATTCCTAAGAAGTCCAATATATGGATCAACATATAATTAGGTGTTGATGAAGCTACAGCCACCCTTAAGCCTAATCTCTTAAGTAGTTGCAGTAACTTCATTACCCCAGGATAAAGTGTTATCCTTCCTTCCCTTAACTCTCTAAGGAATGCTCTATCTTTTAACCACCTAATTCTAGGAAATTTACTCATTATGTTAGGACCAAATAATTTTGTCATTATATCCTTACCGCTAAGCCCTATTAGTGGCCTTAAATCTTCCTCATCCACATCCTTAATACCTAAATAATTTAACGCGATTATCCAAGACCTGATATGTGCATCAACACTATCTATTAATGTCCCATCTAAGTCAAATATGAAGGCTTTAACACTTTTTAAGTCATTCAAGGATAGACCCGATGTTAAGGTCGTTAAAGTACTTCCTTTCTTTCTTCTCTAGCTGGTCTTCTTGGCGCTGCCTGTTTAAGTATAGTTAGTACTTTACCCTCAACGGTATTTGCTAAGCCATCCATGTAGCTTACATCAACTTTAGTATTTAGGTAGTTAGCTATGACCTCAATAACTCTCTTTGCTGCTCTATAGTCAGTCTCATCAAATTCAACAATAGGTGCCCAGGTCTCACCTAGGACTACTACTCCAGGTATGTCATATAATGAAGCCCAACCAACAATAGCACCATTTATACCTGTTATGACCCCCTCATTAAGTGCTTCAGCTCCTAACTTAACGAATTCCTTAACTATTGAATCCTTATTACCCGCTACGAATACTCTCCTTAAGCTACCTACCTGAGGCACTACAAACGCTGCAGCAGCAATTATTGCCCTAACACCAGGCTTTTCAGGCTTAACATCTAACTCACCATTAAGGAATGATAGTAGGGCCTCACAAACCTCGTTCTGACCTTCAGGGCTTGGTGGTTGCGTATCTGCAGTAAATACTAAGGCATCACCTATGTCAAAGATCTTACCTCTAAACAGTGTGGATACTCCATCTCTGCCGACAACAAGTTGTGCTGGAAAATATGTTGAGTATACCTCAGCTACTAACTCACCATTAAATTCCTTAACAAAGAAATTAGCACTTACGTAGCCAACTTTACCCATACCTGGTAATCCCACTATTAGAGGCTTGCCTTCACTTTTGAAGTCCTTAATCAACTTGATTCTTACAGCCATAAGTCTACACCTTCCTAATCATCCTACTAGTAACCGGTACAATACTTATAAACTATCTTAATAAATAATCGTGGAACCCGCAGACACCTCCGTATGGAGTAGGAATGAAGCGGGGAGCCGGCGGGGTCATTCACATACCCTTCTCTCTCTTCAAGCAGTAATCTCCCTTCTCGTTAAGGTACTTAAGTTGCATTTCAATAATATCTTCTAGTGCCTTTCTAGGACTTGGTGATGACAATACTAGTCTACCAATCATCTCTGCGTCAGCACCCGAACATAAGGCTTCACCTGGATGAACAGCACCAATCATTATTCCTGGTGATATAATTATATATTTCCATCCCATGGATGTCCTTAGATCCCTAATCACACTTGGTTTGTTAGCTGCAGCTATGAGGGCGTCAGGATCTATTGAGTTGAGTATAGTTTTTAACTCGGGTATTAGTTTGTCTATAGTTGATATGCTACCTGGATTAGTCATGGTGGTTTGTAATATTAAGTCAATACCTAAGTTTCTACATTCTTTTACCACTTCATCTAAAGCGCCACTAACACCAACAAAGGCATGAGCTGTAATACCTTTAAAACCCGCATTGAATGCCTCACTTACAGATAAAGTCATAACTGAACCAATATCTGCCAATTTCAAATCAGCGATGAAGTAAAGATCGGGATACTCCCTAGTTATTCTTGAGATCTGTCTTACACCGTAATGTAATATATAGGGTAAACCTATCTTATACACAGCAACTAAATCGTTAGTATCACTAATTATCCTTAGTACCTCACTTATATCATAGCGTGGACTATCTATCGATAAAACTATGGTCTTTCTGCTTTCACGTATGTACCTATGTATGAGACCCATTACTACACCTATGAAACCATAGTGTAGTATTAATTTATGTTTTTCATAATCACTTTAATCATGTAATTTAATATCTATAAGGCTTAATTCAGTAATGAAGTCTTAAAAACTATTTATAAATCTTAATATTACTTACAGCCTTACTATACAACTTTGTTAATGAATGAAGCACTTTATCTTCATCAATATCTACTTCAATCAATTGATACTCCGCAAAACCCTCCTTACGTTCCTTATTACTAAGCTTCCTTAACGTTAATGCTTGGCATTTCTTATAAGGATGTAGAGCTACTGAGGTATAAGCCCTAATTAATGCGTCAATAAAGGCCTGTTGAAAGATGAGTATCTCGTTACCTAAATTAATAAGTACCCTGACATGCTTATGACCTAGAGGTATGAATGCAGCTAAGAACTTTACATCTTCATTTCTAATGATCCTAACTTTCAATACTTAAGTCCCTAGACTTAATACTCAATAACGGCTTAATGATTTTGACTCCCTTACTACCCAGTTTTATTAGAGTATTCTCATCATTATTCTCGATTACCGCAAGACCACACTTAATTAGTAACTGTAAGTCTTTATTTAAATCTTTGCTATAAGGTCTAAAACTATAGTTTGTGAAGGTGTATCTAAGTTTTAATCCCTTCTTAATTAAACTATGTACTATGTACTAACTTATGTAATGTTGCTATACCTTTAATTGGTCCATATCTACCGATGATCTTTAATAGTACTAGAGGCTCAAGGTACTTAAGCTCCATAATTAACACTCGATATTCTAATTTTGATTGAGGATTATTTTTAAAGTATATGCTACTAAACATTTAGTATTAGCTTATCACCATTACTTGGAATGTATATGGAGTCACCATTGATATAGTCACTTAAGGAATTCTTGAGTGCTAAAGCCGAGTTTGGTTGGCTATGGATAATTACTACCTTACTAACGTCCTTAATATTTTTAATAATCCATAGTAATCCGTCAGAGCCTGCATGGCTTGAAAAATCAAACCATTGAATTCTAGCCTTAATGAGTTCTCTACTCTCACCTATCACTCCATCCTCAAGCAGTGATCTACCAGGTGTTGATGGTCCTTGGAATGATACAAGAAATATGGCATTGTTAGGGTCATCCATTAATTTCTTCACATAGTAAACAGCTGGCCCTCCTTTAAGCATACCAGCTGATGAAACAATTATGTTCTCACTACCCTTAACAATTCTCTTCCTGTCACTACTACCCCTAACTAACTTAAATCTACTTAATGCATTTGCAAGTAAGTCGTACCTATTTATGAATTCTGGGTGGGATAGTAGTATGTTATTTATCACCCTAATCATGCCATCATAGAATACATTCGCCCATGACATTCTCTCATAAAGTAATGAAAGGATTTCTTGTGACCTACCTAAGCTAAATGCAGGTATTAATACATTACCACCATTCTCTATTACCTCATTAATGGATTCAATGAATTCATCCTCAACCTGCTTTCTTGGCGGATGTATTGCATTACCGTAGGTACCCTCAATTATCACTATATCTGCATGTATGTTCCTTAATTCAGGTCTTTTAACTAATCTAGTGTCTATGGTATTTATATCACCAGTATAAAGTATTGTTACTCCATCTACCTCTATGTAGACCATCGAACTACCTGGTATGTGACCTGCATTTAATAGCTTTATCTTGAAATTATCTATCTTTACTTCTTCATTATAGTTTACCTCAATGGTGTTATCAAGGAGTGTACTTAGGTCTGTATTATCGAATGGTAAGTAATAACCAGATATCTTTATAAAGTCTTTAATCATTACCTCAGATAGCTTCTTAGTTAATGTAGTCATTATTGCTGGGATACGTGCTGACGTATAAAATATGGGTGTCGCACCTACATGGTCTAGATGTGCATGAGTTACGACAAGAGCTGCTATATCATTTGGGCGTATGTGTAATGGTAGCTGAGGTTCATCTCTTTCATTGAAGTTGACACCATAATCTAATAGTAAGTACTTCTTAGATTCACCACTACGTATAGCTATGGCAGCTCGACCTACCTCTTGACCTGCTCCAAGTACTCTTATCTCAACCTTAGCTATACTTCCCACCTAACTCAACACTTTATTTTCTCAGATAATAAGCTATTCCAGGTGCTATAGTGTTACCCTTAAGTCCACGTGAATTAAGAAGATTAATGAAGAGGTTTGGTGTTAATGTTGAGGAAGTTAAGGGAGTAAAGTCAGTAACGTTAACGTTCGAGGATAAGGAGGTAGTGATTAGAGAGCCTCAAATAATAGTTATGAATGTTCAGGGTCAGAAGATATATCAGATTGTGGCTACCTCGGAGGAGGTTATTGAGGGTACTAAAGAGATTGCTGAAAAAGTTAGCTTTAGTGAGGACGACATAAACTTTGTGATAGAACAGACAGGTGTTAGTAGGGATGAAGCTATTAAGGCCTTAAGAGAGGCTGGAGGCGATATAGCTAAGGCAATACTACTACTTACTGAGAGAAAAAGTTAAAGTAAAGGCCAATATGTTTCAGGCTCACTACATATGCCAGTACGCTCAAATAACTCAATAGCACTTCTTTCAGCTTCCTTAAGTACTTCGTCTTCATTCATGGTTAATACCTCTCTATCCCTCATGATTAGTTTACCATCAACTATTACGTCAAGAACATCATCACCGTGGGCATTATATACTATGTGTGATACAGGATCATTTAAGGGCATTAACCTAGGATTCCAATAATCAATTGTTATTATATCAGCCTTCTTACCTACCTCTATAGAACCTACTTCATTCTCAATACCTAAGGCTCTAGCACCTCTTATCGTAACCATTTCTAGTATGTCCTCTGCCCTGATAACATTGGGGTCTAACTTTGAGACTGCTTGTAAGTATGCAGTAATCATCATTTCTTCAAATAAGTCGTAGTTATCGTTACTTGGGCCTCCATCACATCCTAAAGTAACATTAACACCAGCTCTCAACATGTCTGAAACCCTGGCGATACCCGATCCTAACTTAGCGTTAGAGGATGGATTATGACTTACATGAGTGCCTGTCTTGGCTAACAAAGCTATTTCCTCATCAGTAATCCATACAAGGTGAGCTAATACCACATTAGATCCTGTAATACCTACCCAATGCGCGAATTCAACAGGTCTCTTACCGAATAACTTAAGGGTATATTCAACATCCTCTCTAACCTCAGCTAAGTGCATTGTTATACCTGTCTTTAATTCCTTAGCCTTAGCAGCTACTTCCCTATACAGTTCGATGCTTACAGCACCTGGTGTCCTAGGTCCAAACCATATAAATATCCTACCGTCCCTACCATGGTACTTATTATACAATCTCAATGCATCCTTCATACACTTCTCACCATCTTCAACTAAGCCTTCATGAAGTACTCCCTCCTCTAGTGCGTAACCACGCATGTCCATTATATGCCTAGCGATAGCCGCTCTAAGACCTGATGAATGTACAGCTTCAATGATGTCATCTATACCATACCTACCAATCATGCCAACCTCAATAAATGATGTTGTTCCTGACTTAATCATTTCTAACAATGTAAGCTTAGCTGAAGCTAACGCCTCTCTAGGCTTCATATTACCTTGCAACGGCCATACTCTATCCCTAAGCCATGGTATTAATCTCCTATAGTTAGCGCAGGCCTTAAGTATACCCTGAACTAAGTGAACATGAGTATCTACTAGACCAGGCATTATTATAGCTTTACTCCTCTCTAATTCCTCTTTAGCCTTACCCTTGTAATCTTTATCTAATTCTTCACACTTACCAACAGCTTCGATACGTCCCTCACTAATTGCTATACATCCATTACGGATGATCCTTCTATTCTTATCCATAGTTATTATGTAACCGCCCCTGATGTAAATGTCTACCAATCTTATTCCCACCTTAATTTGATCACTATATCATAAATCTTTATTTCTCCGTATCTAATCTACCATAATAAGTGAGAGAGTTTGTGTAGTATGATGAATATTCAGACTGTTAACCCTCATGGTAAGTTGCTAAGAAGGCGTTTCGACATTGATACACTACTTAATTTAATTAGGGCTTCGAAGGGTGAAATAAAGTCTGATTTAATCATAAGGAATGTCAACATTGTTGACGTAGTCCTAAATGATGTGAGGGAAAACGTTAGTATGGCTATTTGGGACGGATACATAGTTCGTGTGGGCTACTTTGATATAGAGAGGTTTAAAGGTAGTAATACACTAGTGCTTGATGGCTCACGTTATGAAGTAGCTGTACCAGGCTTCATAGATCCGCATATACATATAGAGTCATCAATGTTAACACTCACTGAGTTCTCTAAGCTAGCATTAATACATGGTACAACAACTATTGCTGCAGATCCCCATGAAATAGCTAATGTACTAGGTGTTGAAGGTATTAAGCTATTCCTTGAAGAGTCAAGATACGTCCCACTTAAGGTCTTCTTTTACATACCATCTTGTGTGCCACCAACTAAGACAGGCTTAGACACTCCAGGTAGTAGCTTAAGCTTTAGTGATGTTAAGGAGCTACTAAAATATGAGGAGGTCATAGGCTTAGGTGAAGTTATGGATTTTCTAGGGATAATTAATGGTGATAATGAGATAATCAATAGAATAGCCTATGTTAAAGGAGTAGGTAAAATTGTTGACGGTCACGCACCCCAACTTCCTGAAGATTTACTAATACCTTACTCCATAATAGGTATTAGAGGAGATCATGAATCATCCTTTCTTGACGAAGCTTTAACTAAGTTAAGAGTAGGTATGAGGGTTCTGATTAGGGAGGGTTCTGCGTGGAAAGACCTAGAAGAGCTAGCAAGCATGTTAGTACATATGAAGGTGGATAGCAGATATTTAGCCTTCACAAGTGATGATTTAAACGTTCTTGAATTAGCTCGTGATGGACACATGGATAGAATACTAAGGAAAGCTGTATCGTTAGGTATGGATCCTATAAAGGCTTTACAGCTAGCAACAATAAATGCTGCTGAGTATTTAGGTCTAGGTGAGGATATAGGATCATTAAACATAGGTAAACTTGCCGATATAGTACTCCTAAGTAAATTTACCGAATTTAAGGTGAGAGACGTCATAGCTAATGGAAAATTAGTTGTTGTTGATGGAAAGTATATATGGAGTGAAGGAAGTAAAAGGTTCAGTTATCCTGAGCATGCATATAAGACAATTAGAGTAAGATTTAGGCCTAAACCTGAGGACCTACTCATTAGGATAAATAATGGTATAAGTGAGGGTTATGCTAAAGTTATAGCTATAAGGGTTATACTAGGGAAGACGCTAACTAGAAAGGAAATAATTAATGTTAGAATTAGTAATGGTTACTTGCTTACGGAAGGTGAGGTAGCGCATGTGGCTGTTATTGAACGTCACCACGCTACTGGTAACATAGGTAAGGGCTTTGTCATAGGACTAGGAATTAGTGACGGAGCTATAGCGCAAACAATAGCACATGATGTTCACAATATAATAGTTATAGGTAAGTCACCTTCTGATATGTCTAAAGCGGTCAATGAGGTTATTGACATGGGTGGTGGTTTAGTTGCTGTACTAAATAGTAAAGTTATAGCGAAGGTAAGGTTACCCATAGCAGGCTTAATGAGTGATCAAGATTATGAAACTCTGTTACATGAGGTTGAAAGTTATGTTGAGGCATTAAGGAAAATAAACATAAACTTTAGATCTGCATTCATGACCATAGCTTTACTATCACTACCTGTAATACCTGAGATTAGAATAACAGATAAGGGTCTTGTGGATGTTCTACAAGGACGTATAATAAAACCATTAATAGAATTAAAGGTATTAAAAAGATTAAGTGATGACTAAGAAGTGATAACGATGAGTATAAATATAGCAAGTAAGAATAAATTACTATTGGTAATTACAGTAATCCTAATCGTGCTAACCCTAGTTAACTATCTAATGGTTCAACTAATGTGCTTACTAGGTACAGTAGCCTCATTACTTACCTTAATTCTCATAATGGCCTTAAATAGAGAATTAAGACTAAGTAAACTAGCTTACATACTGAATATCTTAGTCATCTCATCATTAACTATCTCAACCATATTGATATATAATGCATTGCTAGGTGGTACACTTATCTACCTAGTCTTAGGAATATCGTTACTCATACTGTCATTAGCTACCTTACTAATCATATGTTATTTCGTATTTTTACATGTACAAGGCTTAGACACTCTCTTGAGGAGAACAACATTAAGGAATTACTACATCATTGGAATATTCTTCTTAATTATTGGTGCTATACTTACGTATATCTTCGCGGATCATGACTCACTCATACTGATCCGGGATTTAATTAAGGAATTTAATGGTAATGTTGTAAGCATTGTATTTAGTGGTAAATTGGGATTATATCTAATGTTTACTTCAGTATATTCATTACCTTTAATACTAATGGGATCTATAATTTCCCTGCTTACCTTACTAAGATTGATTAGAGAAATCCTTTAATGAATAACTCAATATGCTTAGTTAACGTTTTTAAATCTGTAGTGACTAAATCGTACCTAATATTTAGTAAGTTCTTCAATTCTTTACTGAGGAACCTTCTATCAGCTAATATTATGAACACCCTGTCTCTTTCAGACCTCACTGCTCTACCGATGGCTTGGAGAACCCTTATTATAGCTGGTATATCCATGACTAATTTACTAGCTAACTCCCTACCAAACTCCTTAACTAAGTTCTTCCTCAAATCTCTAACATAGTCATCTGGTTGTGGATAGGGCACACCAGCTATAATTACTGTAGAAATGAGTGACTTACCACTAACTGGATCCACTATTTCTATACCTTCAGTTACTTTACCTCCAGCTACAGCATGAATTACTGCCTTACTATAGCTTAATGCTTTACTTAATACTTCACTTAAGCTTGTATAGGGATCTTCAATAACCTGACTAATTCCTACATCAATATTGCTTACTACTTCATTCATGAACTGATAGCTTGGGTAAACAGTTAATATGATACCTCTCATTAAGACTTCATACACTTTAACTATTAATTCAGCATATTTTGAATACATGTATGTACCTCTTCTATGGTAACTTGATGTAGTCTCAGCATAAACAGCGTAGTATGTATGATGCTGAGGAAATACTTCACCATAATCACTTTCAACATCTATGTATTGAGACTCTCTCCCTAAAATCTTATCAATGATAGGTTTAGGAGGCATTGTTCCAGACATCATTAAAACGCCCTTAGCCATCTTTAATCTATCTCTAATGGGTTCGTAACTTATGGGTAATGCCTTAATTCTTTTACCATAAGCATCACTAATACCGTAAACTTCAAAATTAGGATTTTTAATGATGTACAAGAATTTCAGTATCTTTGTTAATTTAGTTGAGATCCTTATCAGCGATTCAGGAGATTCTAAGAATTCCTTTAATCTCTTGAGTCTAATATCTATGATGGCGTCCTCTAGTATTTGAAGGAAACCTTCACCTGGGTAAATAAGCGCTTTCTCTACTTTCTTAAGCATTCTCGACCTTATCTTACCTACAACATCAATTAAGCCTCTTAGAAAGCTAATTACCTCACTACCTAAGGAGTACATCCTAGCTTCTTTAAAGGCTTGATTAATGTCTCCATCACTTAACTCCTCTTCATAGATGCTTTGAGGATTAAGTATTGTATGCGCTTCATCAATTATAAAGTAGAATTCCTCAAGTTCATCGCTAAAAGCTGTACGGTACACATCCTCTCTAAATAGGTAAGGATAGGTAGCTACAACAAATTGACTTCGGGGTATTAATTTTGTAAGCATGAAGAATGGGCATACGGAGAGCTTAGATACTAAATTATTAACGATTTCACGGGGATCTATAGATGATTCATTAATAACCTTAACCACATCATCAATATTTACATTACTTAGTCTCTCATAGTAAGGACATAATCTCCTACTCCTTAACACTTTGCAATTCACCCAGAAATCATCAGGATCTACATCAGAGCCCTTAAGTAATGGACACATCTTCTTACCGCTAAAAATGAATGTGTAATTAATACTGGCCCTCCTTAATTCTCTAATAACGGGTGCTATCTCATTTATTGTTCTAACAACATATAACACCTTATCAGCATTACTATGTGATAGTATAGCTACTATGGTCTTACCAAATCCTGTTGGTGCTTTAAGGACTATGAAGTCACCTAAATACTTACTTATTCTATTTATAGACTCTTTCTGGCCCTTCCTAAACTTTTCGTAGGGGAATTTCATACAATCTCACTTAAACTTTTCATATCAGGATTTTTAGGTGTAAGTTATCGGTCATAAGTATAAGAATGTATTTTAATCAATTCCTAATCAAAGTAAATGGTGTTAGAATGGGTGGTGAGAAACTAGATATATTAGGTTTAAGTGTTACCGAGTCCATATCTAACTACAGTATAATGGTAACTAAGATAAAGAAGGTACTAATTACTAAGAAGACTAAGTACCAGGATGTGCAGATAGTAGAATTTCATGACTTTGGGAGAGGTCTTATTCTTGATGGACTTATACAGTCAACTGAAGCTGATGAATTTATTTACCACGAATCACTTGTTCAGCCAGTAATGGTTACTCACCCTAAACCTGAGAGGGTGTTAATTATCGGAGGCGGTGAAGGTGCTACACTAAGGGAGGTACTAAAGCATGAGAGAGTTGTTAATGAGGTAACTATGGTCGATATAGATGGTGAGTTAATAGAGTTAGCTAAGAAGTATCTAGACTTTATGCATCAAGGCGCATTTAGCCATCCTAAAGCAAAAATTATTGTAAGTGACGGTAGAGAATACGTTAAAAGGTCACCAAGTAATCATTTCGATGTAGTTATTTTGGATTTAACAGATCCTTATGGACCTGAGATAGCTAAAGAGCTTTACTCTAGGGAATTTTATAGTGAAGTAAAAAGGATATTGAAAGATGATGGTATAATGGTCACGCAGGCAGGATCATCATTCTTCTATCCGAAAGTCTACAAGTATGTTCTAAAGAACATCACAGTAAACTTTCCCATCGTTAGGGAATACTGGGTTTGGGTCCCATCATACGGATACGCATGTAACTTCATAATTGGATCACTAAAATATGACCCTAAGGCATTAGGAGCGGAGGATGTTGAGAATACACTATCCATTAGAGGTGTTAAAAGTAAGTTAAAACTATATAGTGGTAACTTCCATGAAGCTCTCTTTAAGTCACCAATAATAGTTGGGTTAGCAGCTGAAACCTAAAGGTATTATGTTGGCTGTATTCCTACATGTCTTATACTAAAGGCTATTAAATTCATTTTTAATTCATAACCATTAATCCTTAAAATAACCTTTAATGGTACTCCATACTCGTCATCAACCCATTCCGTAATTACGACGTGAAATTCCGTACCATTAATTACTCTAGTGTATTCTATAACTTTCTTTAACGCTTTTACTTTACCTAAACCCCGTAATTCTACATAATCATAGTTAGTCTCTAATATCTTTACACTTCCATTAATGCTCTTATTAATAAATACAACATCGACTAGTACTTGAGATAAGTTATCTACACTTGGGGTCATACCTAGTAGCTCCCTAAGTATTGGTGCATAATCTAAACCGTAATAGAATGTTAAATACCCACTAATTAGCTTCCTAGACGTATTGGTACTGGTTGTTGTGTTACTAATATTTCCTTTAGGTTGTGCTACGGTTATTTCGTAATATCTGATATCGACTTGAAGATAATCCTTGACGCCTAAAACTTTAGAAAGTGTTGGTAAGTCACCCCTAACTTCATATATTAGGTCTAATGCTATTGATTTATTTCCTGAGGCTAATTCTCTTAAGTAGTTCTTCAAGTCATCAATAGTTAGTTTATGAGGTGTCTCCTTATGGCCTCCAAGGGTCATGTATAAGGTAGCAGAAATTATTAAGCCTACAATAATTACTATGATAACTATATCCCACCTAATCCTAGGTATTGAAATTCTAACGCGTCTTCTCCTCCTCTTAACTACTTTACCAACTTCCTTTTTCTTACCCTTCTTACTCACGATATAACCCTTCAATCACTCTTAAACGTAAAACCTAATATGTATTCAACATAGTTAAGCCTATTCTAATACTCTCTTAACCTTTATTGTTTGCTCCTCACCTATCATTCCGTAGGTCATTACTACTAAGTCACCAATCTTCAGTTTCTCCTCATCCCTTAATCTCTTATACGTACCTTCTAAACCATCCTCGTAAGTTCTTGCCTCAACAATTAATGGTTCTATCCCCCAAAGTATAGCTAATTCCCTAGCAACGTTTATTGATGGTACACCTACGTAAGTCTCAGTAGTAGGTCTTAATGCTGCTATATATCTTGCTGTAGTCCCCCTCCTTGAATATATCACTATCTTAGCGTTAAGACATTTAGATAGTTCTATAACACCTTTAGCATACTTAAACTTAATCTCTCCCTCGGGTTCAATCTTCTCAGGCTCTATATACTCCTCAGCACTCCTTACTATCCTCGATAACCACATAACAGCCTCTACAGGGTACTTACCGACTGCTGTCTCACCGGTAAGCATTAATGCATCAACACCCTCACTTATCGCTACAGTTATGTCTGATACCTCAGCTCTAGTAGGTACTGGGCTCTCAATCATTGACTCAAGTAGTTGTGTAGCAACTATTACTGGCTTACCTAACCTCCTACACTCCCTAATTATCCTCCTCTGAATCCTCGGTATCTCCTCTAAACCGAAGTTCATACCTAAATCACCCCTAGCTACCAATACAGCATCACTTACTTCAACGATCTCCTTAAGATTTCTTACCGCTGATCTTGTCTCTACCTTTGCTATGACCTTACCATTACATCTAAGCTCTTTCATGTACTCCTTAAGTGTTAATATGTCATTAGCTGATCTAACATAGCTTAAGCCTATGTAATTAAATCCTTTCGAGCAGGCATACTTAAGATCATTAACATCTTTATTCGTAAGTGTTGGAAGGTCTAATTCCTTACCTCTAATCGTTAATGCTTTCCTAGATCTAATCACTACATCAGTTAATGCAGTAACTAATGCGTAGTCATAACCGACATCTACAACCCTTAACCTTACCTTACCGTCATCCATAACTATTAGGTCACCAGCCTCAAGACCCTCAAAAACTCTGGGATTGGGTAACGGTATTTCATCAGCTTTATCACTACTATCCTTAAGGACAAACCTGACAGACTCACCCCTCCTCAACCTAACTTCCTTACTTAAGTTACCAATCCTTATTGAAGCACCTCTTAAATCACCTATTAATGCTATAGCCTTACCTATGGAAGCCTCAACACTCCTAACAGATTCAACAATATCATCCCACTCCTCCCTATTGCCGTGAGCGAAGTTGATCCTAAAGCCTGAAGCACCAGCTCTAGCTAAGCCTAGAATGACGTCTCTACTACGTGATGAGGGGCCTAGGGAAGCTATTATCTTAGTACGCATACCAACACCTAAAACTATAGAGTTTAAGTAGATATTAAAGAAGGGTAGGTACGGATGGTCATAACGTTATTAAGGTAGTCCCTAACACTACTAATATAGCACCTACGACTATCTTGATGTTGAAATCCTCTAAACTCCTGTTAATTATGTATGAAAGTATGATCCCGAAGAGTATGTAGGTACTCATTATAGGGACTACGGAGCTAACATCACCTATGCTTAACGATATGTACCTAAGTAATTGAGCTATGTTGACAGTGATGGCTGCAAGTGTGAGGTACTTGAGGGATTCATTATTAATATGTAAGACGTATTTCCTAAACTTTCTCGACACTATTAATGCTGGGTATGGAGGCAGCACAGCTGTGTATGATATCGCTACAGCTAGTATTGGTGCATTTAACATTACCGTTCCTACCTTCACTAATATGGGGGTTATTGCAAGAATTACGCTGGTTATGAAGGCGTAAAGGAGTCCCTTATAGGACTTAATTACCTTAATACCCCTCATAGTTATTAATGTTAAGCCAACAAGGGTTGATGAAATACCTAGGAAATCATTTATGGTTGGCTTCTCACTTAGGAGCGTTATACCTAAAATGACGGAGTATAAGGCGCTTGAAGATATTATAGGTCCTGAGATGTTAGCCCCGATAAGCTGTACGCTCCTATAAAGTAGACTCCTACCAACCCCGAAATTCAGTATCCCAGCTAGTACCAAGATTATAACAGTACTCAATGTTAGTCTAGCATTGATGAATTCTCGAGTAATTAATGAGATTAGAAGGTACATAGGAATACCCATAACAATACTTATGAGCACACCCACATACACATGCCCTGAAACCAAATTCCTCCTAATAGTAACTAAGTTTAATCCAAAGGAGAGAGCAGCAAGTAACGCTAAGACCTCAGCAAGCATCACATAACCAAGGAAAAACAAACTATTAAACACAATTGCAGTTCATCATCAAACTAAAACCATCACTGCATTACCTAACTCATGAACGTAAGTCTAAGCTTAAACAAAGATTTAAATATTTAAAAACAGGCTATAAAGAGAAATCACGGTGCCGCCGTAGCTCAGCTGGTAGAGCGCCGGCCTCGTAAGCCGGTGGTCGCGGGTTCAAATCCCGCCGGCGGCTCCAAACTTTTAAACTCCGCATCATTACCTCCATCAGAGTATTACCTGCTAAGTATCTAACTGCATGGCTAACGAATTCTCTGCGCAAATGCCTTAACGAACGTATTTTGTGGTAATCATGAAGTACTTGTGTGGACCAAGAACTCTTTATTATAGAGATATGGCGTAGAGTGGGGGAACTAGCACGGGATGCGAGGGCGTTGAGGTACTCAGGATGCTAGTTAAGCTTAAGAAGAGGTTAAGATTCGAATTAACACCTGAGTGTTATAAGTAAGCACTTAAAGTAATTAATAAGTTTGAGGTGTTAATAGCAAGAGGTACTAGCAGAACATTCATCAATACCTTAAGTAAGATGGCCTCATAATGAGAAAGTCCTTAGCTTTCCTTCTAATGCGTTTCTTTTTAATTAACGTCAATTAAGAACTACTGCGTTGGAGTAATGAAGTCTGAAAATGCCTTCATCTAAAGTAATGTACTCTGTAGCTAAGAGAAACAAATTTTGTGGATGATAGGTCAAGGATTGGACCCTTATTTAATAAAGAAACTTCATATTACTTAATGCCTGAGCTGCTAAATACATAGTCTGTACATATTTTTGAAATTCAAGCCATTCATTGTATATCCTTTGTAGGTGTAGTTTCTGCTAACTTCAAGGCACGTTCTACGGTAATAAAATGCCTAAGAATAAAGGGATTGAGAAGACAGTTAAGAAACTAAGAGAATTTCTGAATAGGTTTCATTAGGTCTTATCATGTTGCTAAATATAGGAAATTAGTGAATTCACTAACTGTAAAGCCGTGGACCAAAAAGTTAATAGATAAAACTATCCCCTCTTAGAGAAGTTCTATGATAGATGTTCTATAAAATGAGCTCCTACTATAAACAAGGCAGAGACTAAACATATAAGTTCTCTACTTAATCCTAATTAGTCATTTAGTGCTTTATCATAATATTTTATATTTTAAAGAATTGAATCTTAAGTATTATGAAGCATTAAAATCATTGTTCAAGTATTATTAATTAAAACTAATAGTAACCATAACGATCACTCTCTTTGTTAAGGCCAAGTTAGTAAATTATTAAAAATGAAATGAATACTATAGGGTATAAGAGATGCCAAGGCTTAAATCTCAAGATATAGTACCTATCTATTAAATTTATTAAGCGGTTTACATAAATAAAGCTCAACAACTATGTATAATGTTCCTATGGTTAAATAAACTAACATGAATAATAGTAAGAAGGTAAGGTTGTGATTAAGCAAAAAGCATAAAGAAGAAGCTCATTAGTAATCTTAAATATTGTGTATAAATGAGACACATTTATAAACCCGAGTTATATAAATATAATAATGGGGGTAACTTGAAACTGGAAACAGTGGGTGAAACTCAAGCTAGGGCGTTAATAACTATAGGACTTTTGACAGAGTGGGGAAGAAAACCTACAACGTATGATGTACTAAGAGCTCTTGGAATATCACTTTACAGAACCTCTCAAATCACAAATGAACTTAAAAGAAAAGGCCTCATAGAAAAGCGTATTATTAGAAGAGAAAAAGGACTTGAATTTGCGGAGTTCAGCTTAACAGCTGAGGGAACAAAGCTTTATAAAATATTAAAGGAAGAGTTTAACATCTCCTCACGTAATACACTTTCTGAAGCAATAAATAAGTTCAATGAGCGCATCTACGAGAAGCCGAAGGTATTGAGATTACCTTCCAATTATGTAATTAGACCCGACCCTACGGTGGTTTCATTCAGATTGCCTGAGATACTTAAAGAGTATAGGAGACGCGGTAGTTTGGAAGCTCTTGTCGGAACTTCCTACATCATAGGTCTGGATGTTGATAAACTTCATGATGAAAAAGTTAACATAATAGATGATACTATGTATGGAAGGTTGAGAAGAGCAGGGTTAAACATACCACTTAACATTGCAGGAACTTTAGTGGTAAGCCTAATAACTAACTTCTCAGGTAAAATCTACCCTACTTTAAATGACTTGATAGGAGAATTACCTTATAATTACAGTAAGGATGAGGTCATGGTAAGACAGTTCCTTCACCAAAGCAAAGCTTTAGGCGAAATAGACTTCCAAATAAGAAGAGTGGGTAGTAGATATGAGATTAAATATATAAGGCCTAAGCTATCTAGTGCTGTACTTTCACTACGTGACGTAGTTAACTCGAGAGTGCAAACATTAATGCGTTTAATAAACAAGCTCGTCATTACGAAACTTCCCCTCTATAGAGATTTAACCGAGAGGTTTCCCACCATAGAAGAAGTTCTAAATGGAGAGACCGAATTATTAAAGGTACTTTATGAATATTGGGGAAGATATAAGTATGAACGTGAAATAAAAGCTGCATTACTTAAGAAATCTGATTATCCATACTCATTAATGAAGATTGGTTTAGTTTTAGAGGTTAAAGTAGGGGATGAAAGAAGATTACTCACTCTCTCAGCCGCGGAGAGATTATGGAGATCTTTAGGCAAAACAGATACTAAAGATGTAATAAGGAGGGCAGCGGCTAAGTTAAGGGATGCTCTTGAAGGACAAGGAATGGCTGCAAAGGTATTGAAATATGTTATCAGTAAGGGAGTAACATCAGACTCGGAAATTAGGTCTAAATTTGGCTATGAAGGTCTTCAAGCACTAAAGGATCTAGAGATTTACGGATTTATACATAGAACCTATAGAGGTACGGTTAGATCTCCCTTCATAATCCCTGCTTTCGAAGCTACAGACCCTGTACTTAAGGACTTAATATACATAACTATGGAGGACTTAAACATTCTTACAGAGGTAGTTGGGAAAGAGCATTACTGGGATATATTAGAAAAATTGATAAGAAATGGTGAACTATTAATAGATGATTTAATGGATATCACTGGAAGCAATGCAAGAAAGTTATTAAAATTAGGTAGGATATTGCAGAGCTGGGAGGTTAAGGGACTTATAAGATCCAGTGAGGATACTATAAAAACAGATGAAGTAGGTAAAAAAATAATAGAATATGCTGTAGTAGCCAAGGAACTTGGTAAAGAATTAGGTAGCCAAGAGATAAAGGTAAAATCACAAAGAAGTAACATGAAAGAGCTTGCAATAAAGCTTGTTCAATAACGTTTCATAACAGAAAGCAAGTCCATTAAGAATAATGATTTTCACATCTCAGGCTCGCAACCTAAAGTTTAAAACTTTTTCTTTACCTCTCAAGATATCCTAGGTAGCGATACTCACTATTAGTTCTTTATAGCTTGAAATATAATTCCTTCCTTTCTCTTCTTGACCCTATCTACTCTCTTAAGTCAAATTTATGTCTCAAGGTTTTAGCTTACCTAAACATTTAGCATATATTACACGTAACAAGATTAAAGTGTAAATAAACTAATGGTTATGATGCTAAATTTCAGTAATGCTTACTCCAGTAAGGTTTAGACCGTTAACATTAATTCCAGTAGGTTTAGGTAATTAGAAGCATACATGAAAAACTTGATAAGTTAGAGAATATATTCAAAGCAAAAAGTAAGAACCAGGCATGAGGTTCTAGTGACTTAAGGAACTTCATAGTCATAGGGAACTTAATTATTAAGAGTGGTGAGAGTTATTGAGGTCTGAGAGTAATAAGAGTAAGTGAATACTTAAATACTTAATAGATTTGCTAATGTAACCTTAAATATTACTATTTCATTAACAATAACTCCTTTCCCTTCTTAATTAATGCTTGATAGTCTTAGTCATATCCTCTAGTTTCCCAATAGTAGATCCTCCCTCCAGTTCTCCTTAACTTCTTTTAGCCTATTTCCTTTAACTTACCCACATGCTCACTCTTAAGCTTAGCCTTAAGAATCTCCTTTTTAGATCTCTGTCTTGACCGTTATAATTATTAGGCTAAGTCTAAATATATTCGCAAGATTCTTGCAACATTTACTATTAATCTTAAACTTGAGTTTATTCGAGCAGGGTTTACTGAGAAGGATGAGACACCGAAGAAATTATGTATCGGAGATAAAAATACATGATGGATTACTCTTACTTTCTTCGCTTGGTATTAATTTCTTCGTTATTCTTTCGTATTAGTTGATAGTTTGTTGACTTGATATAGTATGTAATTAAGGTGTCATTTCCATGGTATAGAGATTTTACTATTAAATCTCTCGATACATTTATTTAATGAGACTTAGTATGAAAGTTACTATTTACTTGTAACGCTTAACTATATATGCCATTTTACCCTGTAGTTTTGCCTTAAGTAGATATAACGAGCTATCGCGAGTTATCCATTTTAACTTATTAAGTATATTTGTTATAAGCTCAAGTGCCTTATCCACATTCTTATTAAGTAACTTGTTTATATAGTCATTAAGTCTAGGCCACATGATATCGTTAATGGCTTTTTCTGAGACTATTTTTGGTAAATCTCGTAAAATCTCAATAGCTTTATCATAATCGCTTTTATCTAAAGCACTCTCTAACTCCTTTGTAGCAGCTTCGTAGATTATGGTAAGGGCTTTAAACTTAAATTCTTCGGGAAGCTCGTTGGCGTAGTACTCTAACAATAGATTTAAGTATTTCTTATCATGGCTTCGAACATCAATCTTATTAAATATATCATTATATTCCCTAACTAATATTTTATCATTAATTCCTAACTTAACCAGCATACTTGGAGTCTTGAGTTCAATTCTATAATAATAAGTCTCAAACAATAATTTTTCCAATGCATTAACTAATTTAACCGGCTCTATGCGTATGAATTTACTACGTTCATGCAGCATCCTATACTTAACTAGTGTTGAGATGGTATGATGAATGCTATGCTGTTTGTTGACATATTCTATGAGTTTACTAGGATTAATACGTATTATGACATCTTGTAAAGTACTAATCACTCTATTATATAGTTCCGTAAGTATTGATGTAGATTCATAGTAAGTCTCACGTTCTTCAACATAGAGTTCGGATTTATACTTACTTGAAGTCATGTAGACGTGATTAATCAAGGAGATTAGTCTACTTAAAAGCTCTACAGCATTAATGTCAAGCTTCTCTGAGATTTTACACAGAATTTTTGGTATGCCACTATTAAGAGCCTCAACTAATTGTTTATACTGATGCGGATCTAATATATCAATTATTGTAGATACCCTATCTAGCAGCTTCACATAGTCCCTTGGAGTTACTCCTTCACCGCTACTCAAGATCTTACATATGTAATAGAGAAGTCTGTTATTGTTAATTAAGTCATTTACTAGGTTTAGGTATTCAATAGCGTATCTAGCTCTTTCTGCTATCGGTAAATTGCTATTGATGAGTTGCTCGAGTACGTAGTTGAAGTAGTACGACATAAACTTTAGTAAGTCGTAATCCGTTCTGGGCTTTTCCCTCATAGGTATATTTGCGTCAATTTCAAAACCTTGGTTCACGTATTTTGATAACAAGCTAAGGAATTCTCTTAATGGGTTTAAACTAGGTTTTATTCTTAGGTAAACCCATATGTAATACTCTTTATTAACAAGATTGTACATTAATGATATTTCACCATGTAGTGTATACTTGATGAGCTCACTTGTAACTTGTAGGATGTCATTCAAGCTTTTAATACCTTTATCAAACTCATTAATATCTTTAATGCGTAATGTTACTAAGTTACAAAGAGGTATTGTGTAAAGATACTCTTTATCAAGCTTATTAAGTGCTTCATATTGCACCTGGTCTATCTTAATTCCAAGTTCTTTAAACACATTTAGTATAGTATCTAAGATCTTACTTAACTCCTCCTCAGCAAGGGTGATCCCAAATCCTATACCAATGTAATACTTAAAGCTAGCGCCATTGCGTACATAGACCATAATTCGTAATTCAGCCTCTTTCTCGGCGATATTGATACCTATATCCTTAAGTTTCTGAAGAACTTTTTCAGTAAATGTTGGGTAGAGATCATGTACCTCTTTATCGCTAAATATACCTGCAATAATAGACTCATTGTGCACAATGATATGTTTATCCAAAATTTAACACCAAGAGGTAATTATAAACGTAGTTGATATATATTGATGAGCGCACTCTTTAATGCGATGCAAATACTTCAATTTTTGACCCTTCTTTTATGAATGTTAGACTTAACGTATGTTGCATATACATTACTTTTTAGCAATATCATGTTGAGGATCTTGAAGAAAGCGTAGCTGTTTAGCATCAGAAATGCTAAACATTAAGTAGCATAATAAGGGAGGTAAAGAGTAAAAGGAGAATTTGATAAAATAATTCAATACTTCAACACCGCAACACTTATTATATAGGTAATGATTAATAATGTAAGCACTATTGTTAGCATTTTTAGTTATTATTTTGTACCTTGAAATGGTCTCATCTTTGGTATTAGAATACTGAATAATTAATAAAGTAGTATAATTATCGTAAATACTGTATGAAGACTTAATCATAACTTACTCTCTTAGTTACGAGTATTACATGAGTTATTTCTCATCGTCACCTATTCAAGGAATGTCTTATCCATTAGTAATCAGAATACTACCTTTTAATGACACCCAATTATCATTATAATTATGATTTTAAGACATATATTAAAGTGTGGTGTTGCATGGGAATTTGGTGTTGCTAACTAATGTGCTCTTCATTCTTTACCCTAAATGAAAAATAATAATGTTTTTAAATTACTCTTCCTTACGTATTTTTCTGCGTTTACGTATTTCACGTACCCTTAATTTTATATCGCTAATTAATGTATCTAGCGATGTTGGTTCTCCAGTAGGTAATCTTTCTACATTTAATAGGTAAGCTAAAAGGTACGGATTGAGTATGTATTCACCTGCTCCTTTAGCTTCATAGAGTCCAAGTTCCCTTAACTTACGTAGAACATTACTAACCTTCTGACGTGCTTTTCTTTCACTTTCTTTTACGCCTTCTTCAAACTCTATGCCCAAGGATTTTGCTACATCAAGATACTTACTACTTGTTATTTCAAAGTAACCGCTACTAAGCAGAACTTCAAAATGCTCAAGCCATTTCGAGCGCGGTGTTACTATGAATCTACCGTTAATAGTTTCTTCTTTTAATCTTTCCTTAAATTTTAAATATCTAGGCTCTATTATTTTAATGAAGTTTTCTTTAGTAACTACACCTTTGACTCCTCTCAATATTGCCTCATTAGCTATATTGATCACTGCTCTAGGTGTGGGTAATACACGAGCTATTAAATTTATGACATCCTCATGTACTATTAGTTTATATCTTCTAGCTAATAGATCTAGATCAACGGCTGTCCAGGATATTCTTATCTGATCATCATATGTTATGTGAGGAGCAATCATAGGAAACTGTTCGGGTTCTTTTTCAAGATCACGACCTAATAGCTCAGAAAGTACTCTTATGTGAGGCATTCTAAGATTTATTGCTCTTCTCAGTAACTCAATTATAGGAAATGTTGATACTAACGCAAAAATTCCTATATACCTTTGACCTCTAACAATTTCTAAGTATCCTCTCACAAATTCAACAAATTGCTTAATTCCTTCATCAGAGCGTAAGCCTTCACCTGTATATAGGAGACGTTCAAATTCATCAAATATCACAAGAGGGTAGAAACCTTGTTCTACTAGTACATTGAGAACTTTATAAAACTTTTCTAACTCAACTGCTTCTAATCCTTTTACCTTTTCAATAGCATCCTTCAATACTTTCAGTCTTGTAGACCAATGTTGGGGTAAGCCTATAACTGTAGGTTTAGGAATACCCCTTTCAACGTAAGTATTGAGTTGTGTATAGTAATTGCTTAATATTGTGTAAGGTTTAAAGTCTTGTGCTCCTAGATAGACGTATATCGGAATAACATTCTCTATGTGTTTAAGAACTTCATGAGCATATTTCCTCATTAGGAGAGTTTTCCCACTGCCATAAAGACCTTCAACATAAATCGCATAGAAAGTTTTTAATCCACTCGCTAAGCGCTTGGTTTCATCAATTAACCTTTTTAAAGCATTCTTCATAAATCCTACAACTTCTATCTTATCTAAACTGAAAGGATGATAGTTTTCAGCCTTTACCTCTAACCTTACTTCCTCGCTTCCCAGACTCTTCACCTCCAGACAATTAATGTACCACACTAAAATAAATTTTGCGACAATTAGTGACATATGCCCTCATTTAGTGACAAAAAAAGACAAAGCTTATAAATTCTCCTTCTTATTATTTTTGGTAATGTACTATGTTTTCAGAGAGCATTGTACAAAAAGGGGGAAGAAGGTTTCTAAATGCATTAGCTTATTATGGTTGGAAAAGAAGGCCAAGGAAGTTACTAAGTAGCCTAATTAATGCTACTATAAAATTGCTAATGGAAATACCCTCATTAAGAGAAGGATATATCATAGGAAGTATAGATGAATTAAAAAAAGTTAAGGGACTCTCCATGAGAAAGTACATCCTATTAAGTAAGAACTACAATATCTCTAATGATGTAGCTAGATTAATGCTAATGATGTTTAGAAGTTTTGGTTTACTTACATACCTAAAGGTCGCTAATAGATATAAAATAATAATTACGGAACTTGGTGAAGTAATGAGAGAATTCCTTAAGGAGGTAAAATTATCTAATGTTGAGAAATTTTCATTAATATTTATACCCGGCCTCCTCTTCAAAACAAAGGCTAGAATCATTACTATAGCAGTTTTAGCCGGTAATAAAAACTTAGCGGATTTGTATAGTTCCATCAAGGCGAGACTCTTTGAAGGGAAATTATCAGACATAGAGAGAGCAGCAATAGAGATATTAGATGAGATCAGACTCATTAATGGAGGACGTATAACTGATTACATCACAGAAACTCAGGTAGCTCTTAGTATTCTCTCATTTTTAGGACTAATTAACCTAATATCACCATCTAAGTTTAACATTAACTCTCAAGGTAAGGTGATATCGCCTAGCATATTTCTCGGACTTAACTACGAACTAACTAAAGGAGATCTGCTTTCCTTTAGAGTTGACGTTGAAAGTCTAGGAATTACTAGGGTAAATGAGGTATATCAGAAACTAGGAATTTACGGTAATTACTTATCATCATTAATGGATAATCTAAAGAAAGCAAGACAGCGTATCGAAGTAGATTTAAGAAGATATTTTGGACTTCCATATAGAATTATATAGGTGACGCCACGATTAATTAGATAGTGAGCAAACGTAAATACTATACTAATTAGTAAATTAACTTTAGTTATAAGTGCTTAAATCATATATTTTTTAACTTAAATCTGAGAATTGCTAATTTCAGAAAGGTGCATCTAAACAGAAGCAAGCTTAAATTATTAAGGAGTATCCATGTGAGATATTGAGCTCTATTCATACATGATGAAGCAATAAAATTACTAAGAAAAGACGTAATAATTGACGCTCTTAAAAGAGAGAAATACTTCACTCAATTCACGGGTTTAAGGAACTGCTGATGGTGTATGTAGTGAGTTAGAGAAGAAGAGGTTAAGGAAGGCTGTAATAACGATAATTACATCGAGATATAATGTTGGATTCTCATCTATAGGTAATAAGAACATACTAACATTTATTTATAATTAAAGCTTATGTCATTAATGCTGGCTGTATTTAACTCGGACTTCATCTCTAATTTAAACTAATTTAAATCATTTAATATCTTGGTGGTCCGTATAGGTAATGCTAGAAGAGGGATATGGAAGGTTAAGAAGAATAAACAAATACTTATCTTGATAACTACTTTGTTTATTGCTTGCGGTGTTAGCATTGTATGCTGTAATTACTTATTAAATAGGCTTATGATGTTTAAGGGTTCTTTTGAGGGTAATGTGAAACTTAAGGCGTTGATTGCTGATAGCTTAATGTCTGACTTCCCTAACCCTGAATTAATTGATTACTTAATTAATGTTTTAGTAAGTAGTGGTTATGATGTTGATGTAGTTTATGGTTCAGACGTTAGCTTGACTCTCTACTCAAGACTTACTGATTACTCTCTCATCATTCTAAGAGTGCATGGTGGTAAGGCTATCTATAGGACTCCTGACGGTACTATACATAAGATTAATGGTCTCTTTACCGGGGTTTTATGGAGTGATGAATATTATGAGTTAAAGAAGGAGTGGATAGCCACTAGAGCATTTCCTTACAACTCAACTAAGGCGTACTTAGCAGTACTACCTAGATTCTTCGATGTGAGACTTAAGGGTAGGTTTAAGCCTAACTCAGTAGTAATTGTTGCTAGCTGTTACTCACTATTTACAAGGGACAAAGCGGACGCCTTAGGTAGGAGAGGATTATCAATATTCATAGGGTGGGAAGGCCTTGTAACACTTGAACATATGGATGAAGCACTCAAATTATTAATGGATAAGGTATTCAGGGGAAACTTAACATGAGTTAAAGCGGTAAGGGAGGTTAATGAAGAATTAGGACCTGACCCAATTTATGGGGAGGAGTTAAAAATCGTTATTTATGGGCATCATCAGGTGCCATAGTAAGTAATTGCTTCTTAGTGGGGGAATCCATGCCTTAGGAGGGTTTCTTAATGAATTTATATCTTTCGTAAATCATAGTTACTTTATCATCCTTAATGAAGAACTCCGCATACATCTTCACACCATTGTTTACGGTATAGAACTTTGCGTAATCATCTCTTAATTCCTCAGGAGCTAGTGGTGTTGTATACTCTACGTACCTATCCCTGTATGTGAGTAGTAGAAAGTCCCCATTACGTTTAATCTCAACTCTATAAGTTGACTTATATGTTTCATAGATACCCTCAAGTTTACTAAGTATTTCATCCCTATAGATGAATGGAAGGTTTTTCGGATTTTGACCTATTGCTAATGTTAAAGCGTACATACCTATGTTAGATAATGGGTATCCAGAAGCATTAGCTAGTACCATAACTCCAATACCATCCTGGGGTATGTATCCCATGT